>Ga0208208_100009_pt1 | contig 32496 bp, 19 predicted proteins | sample DeeseametaMP1091_FD_184197 | JGI IMG/M metagenome (GOLD analysis project Ga0208208, IMG submission 184197) | Marine microbial communities from the Deep Indian Ocean - MP1091 (SPAdes) | ecosystem: Environmental > Aquatic > Marine > Oceanic | place: South Indian Ocean | collected 2011-03-02
CCCCCAGCTTTCTTTCAAAGAAAGTAGCAGGATGGTAGCAACTATTCTTTCTAGCAGAGTAACTCTACTTGTTTCCACTTTACTTCCTATAGAGTAGTTGTGGTAGTTGCCAACTTGTGGCAAATTCAACTAGTAGAATTATGGCCCCTTCGGATGCAACTAGAGCTACCACAACTAAGGACCGGTAGAAATTACATAATTTGTAACTATTCTACCCTAAAAATGAATTAATCAATATGGTATAACTAAGTTGTACGATACATTAGTAGTGCTAAACTAAAAATCTTACGATTCGTGCATTTGCACCCTATTCACAATTACCTCTACTGGCTTAGCAACCACTAGTAGTGGTTGCAAAAGCCAGTAAGGAATCATGGAGAAATAGTCTATTTCTCATCTTTTCAATGTCAAGAAGTGTGTTTCGTGCTTAATATGCTTTCAGCACTTCTCATTCATGATTGTGGCTACCCTACTTACTTACAACTAGAGTAAATAATAGGTACACCATGGAATCATCCTCAACGGTCCTTTCGTACTAATTGAAGGTCTTCTTTTCATTGATTTTTCTTCAGAAGATAGGGACCATACTGACTCACGTCGTATTGAACCCAACTCGCGTACCTCTTTAATCAGCGAACAGCTGAACCCTTCCAAGCTACTGCACCTGGAGGATGAGATGAGTCGACATCGAGGTGTCAAACCGTTTGGACAATATGAACTCTCGCAAACGATAAACCTGTTATCCCTAGCGTAACTTTTATCCCTTGAGCGATGGCCATTCCATAATGAACCACCGGATCACTATGTCCTACTTGCGTATCTGATCGACTTGTCAGTCTCTCAGTTAAGCATGTTTCTACCATTACATAGTAGTAGATTCTTCCTAATCTATTGGTTTCTGACCAATCTAAACATACCTTAGAAGGCCTCTGATACTTTATTAGAGGCTACCGTCCCAGTCAAACTGACCATATGATACTTTCCCAAACCTACAAAATTACAGTAGGTTCATTGGTTAGTTTCTCTAACGAAAATAGTCAAGGTATTTCATGGACGTACTAGGATAATTCTATTCGCTGCTGCGAAGCAGCTGGATAGATAGTACTCCCTTGTATGCTACACCTATTTTGCTGAGATACAATATCAAATTACAGTAAAGCTGCATAGGGTCTTCCCGTCTACCTGAAGATAAACCGCATCTGCACGGCTAATTCAATTTCACTGAGATGCTTGTGGAGACAGCAGGGCCACATTACCTCATTCATGCAGGACCACATTTAATGGCCAAGGAATTTCGCTACTTTCAGATCCTTATAGTTAAGACCGCCATTCACCACAGCATCAGTTTATGACTAGTTGGTTGCCACTTTATTGAAAATAAAGTAGCGCTACAATCATCATATTCTTTACACAACGTGGCATTGGGCAGAGTTCACAACTTATACAAGTACTTTCTGTCTTAGCAAGCTGCTGTGTTTTTGGTAAACAGTTGCAGCCCTCGATTTTGTGACACTCCTTATACTTGATGAAGTATAAAGGTTACCCTTCTCGTCGAACTTACGGGCAGAATTTGCCGAGTTCCTTCACAAGCATTATCTCTACGCCTTAGTATTCTCTACCTACGAACCTGTGTCGGTTTAAGGTACGGTCTTTTATGTTATAATAAGTATACTCATTTCTAGGCTGAATTATTCCTCTAATTCTAGACTAAAGAACTTCAACACTGTATACTAACCTCATCGAAAATAGACATTGGCCTATTCTCTTAGAGACCGTTTAACTTAGGGCAGATCAACTTTTCCCTAAAAACCTCTCGTATTCGGCGAGGAGTATTTTAACTCCTTTCTACGTTACTCATGTCAGCATTTTCTCTTCAGTATTGTCCAGTAAATAAAATACTTACCTTCTCTCAATTACTGAATGTTCTGCTACCAAGTTCTTCTCCTTTAGTATCTATTTACTCGCTACGCGTCAGAAAGAAAGAACTGCACAGTATAGGTGTATTGTACTATTCAACATAACAATTAGTAGTAATTGTTAGCTGAAAATGGAAAGACCCGATAAATTTTCGACGCTTCCATCCCTAGTGTCTGCAGTTGTATCCGAAGGGGCTACAGCTGCACTACACTAAGACCATTGAGTTGTTACACTATCATTAAAAGATGGCTACCTCCAAGCCTACTTCATGGTTGTATTAGGATTGTTTTAGTGTCTTTTCTACAGATGTAGAAAAGAAGGAAACCTTCTTATTTTCACTACACAATACTTTGGGACCTTAACTTGTGCTCTGGGCTGTTTCCCTTTTGTCTACCCACCTTATCATGAGTAGACTGTGCATTTTTTACTTAGTATTTTTCTTCCGAGGTTAACCATCAATGGTAGGGTAATTACACCCCCCAATTGAAGTACAGTAGTACTATAATGATCAGTGCTGTACAGAAAATACTACTTTTCTCCTATTTTTAAGAAAAAAAATGCCCTACCTAAATAGGTTTCGCAGAATACCAGCTATCATCTAAGTTAGATTGGCCTTTCACCCCTTTTCACAGCTCATCAGAGAATTTTGCAACATTCACCTGTTCGGCCATTTACTTTGCCTGGCCATGAAAAGATCACTTAGCTTCGGGTCTACTAGAGAAAACTTATCTCCCTACTAGTTATTACATTCGTTACTACTCTATTATAAATAGAGTAGAGAAAGTATTGCTAGTTTTAGGATTGCTTTCACTAAGACTGTTCATCTTGCCTTCTCTAGTAACTCGCTGACCCATTATGCAAAAGGTACGTTGTCGTTCTACTAGCGGCATGGCAGCTACTATAGAACTTCAACTGCTTTTAAAATTAGTAGTTCAGGATCTTTTCACTAGTCATCTACTTACTTTTCACCTTTCACTCACGTTACTCTTCACTATAGCTAGAAGTTGCATACTTAGCATTAGAGGATGGTACCTCTTCTAAAACTATTCCTGCAGGGCTGACGTCCCCACAGTACTTGGTAAATTTAGACCTGAAAAGAGGAAACTACAGGACTTTCACCTTCTATGGAATAGTCTAGCTGTAACAAGGTAACCGTAGACTATTCTACTTATTCCAAAGTATTCCTTTCTCTCCTTTCTAGTCATGTATGCTAATCCAGTTTCACTCACCATTACTCCTGGAGTCTCTGTTGATTTCCTTTCCTATTGGTACTGTAATGTTTTACTTCCCAATGTTTTTTACAATGTTGGTTTTCCTTAGGGTTGCACAGTTTTTCTGATTATACTATGCTTTTAGTAATTTACTCCCTTTTTTACTCAACTTCTGCTAGGCATCCCTACTAATCTCTTTAGTTACTTAGTTATATACTCCATATTGATATCGATACTTTTATCGAAAATCGACCCACCTGCATTATACTTTTTTTTTGTTGGTAAATAGATGGATTATATCGATATAAGTAGAGCTGCATAAGCCGATCTCTCTGTTTCGCCTCCTAACGGACTGTGTACTAGTTGTAGCTCTGCTTCTACCGGTAGCTCTGCAACAGTGAAAAATAAAGTGGGCAGCCCAGTAAGAAAGTCGGCAACTACCACTACCACTACTACCTGTAGCGTAAGCCACCGGTCTATAAAGTCAGCAAAACGCTGCTTTACTAAAACAAGAAACACTGTTGGTTTAGCTACGAAAAAGGTAGTAGTTAGGATCGTTTCAGAGAAAGGGTAATATCACTACTTAAGTGGTATTTAGCCCAATTTTTCCCTTCTTTTCCTTTTTTTTTGTAATGAATCATTTTCTACTAGATTTTCTGTCACTAGCTGCTATTCTCTCTGGAATTCTGGTAATTGTATCCAAAAACCCTGTTATTTCAGTTCTCTTTCTGATCTCCGTTTTTGTAAATGTTGCGGGTTATCTTCTTCTTCTAGGTGTAGGGTTTATTGGAATTTCTTATCTAATTGTTTACGTTGGGGCCATTGCTATTCTTTTTCTTTTTGTGGTTATGATGCTGAACCTACAACTAGCTGAACTTAGTGCAGTGGGGAAAGAATATACACAAAATCTCCCACTAGGTCTTCTAATTGGATCTCTTTTTGTTTTTGAACTAATTTCTCTCCTACCCTTTACTAGCAAAGATGTAGGTACATCTCTACTAAGTAATGGTTCACTAGTAAATCAAGCAGAACTTGGAATGTTCCATTGGATTACTTCCTTCTTCCTGCCAGAGAACAGCGATTCTTCCCACCTTTCGGGGAGTGAGGATACTACTACTTATCTTTACTCTACTTTCGCGAAATATACACCAAACGCAGCAGATATTACTTTCGCAAACTTTCATCAAATTCAATCTATTGGTCAAAACCTTTATACTTCTGGAAGTATCTGGCTACTTGTAGCTAGTGTGATTCTTCTACTAGCAATGGTAGGACCTATTATTCTTACTCTAACTTCTCGTAACCGTTTAGTTAGACTTTCATTGATACAAAGTGCAAAGTAGTGACCTGTGGTAGTTGTGGTAGCTCTAGTTGCATCCGAAGGGGCCACAATTGTAGTGGTCACTACTAGTAGCGACAACTACCACAACTCTGCAAAAATAGAAACGAAATTCCCCTAATTACTCATCTGCCTACTTTTTTCTTAACTAGTAAAGCAAGTCAGCCGTTGAGATATTGAGAGTCGAGCTACAGATGGCTTCTGTTAAGGAACTGCAAATTCTCTTAGTAGGGTTCAATTCCCTCTTGACTCTAGTGGCAGTAGTTGGTTTGCATTCACCTGCAACTAGGTTTCTCTATATTTATGTTATAAGTAGTAAGAGCATAGTATAATGGTAGTACAGTGATCTCCAAAATCACTAGTGTTGGATCGTTCCCAGCTGCTCTTGCTAACAGCCTCTGCCCTAGTATCTTCATTACTATGCACGTGAGAGGGAACACTATCCGGTTTTAGTTGCTAACTATCTACCTCGCGCTACTCGTAGTGATAGTAGTAGCCTATGCTAACTCTCTTGGAAATAAAGTAAACAATAACTACTAGTCCGCGACTTTCTCTACTAGTCGTAGTTGTAGTTGTAGTAGCAAACGCTACTACTAGAGTGAGGGAAAAGGTGGATTACTGAAAAGTGACTTATAAGGAATAGAATCTACAATTCTTTTTTTTTTGTTTCCTAACTTGGTAGAGATAAGGAACTTTCTCCTCATAACTGTGATTGCCGAAATCAGTTACGACATCCTTTTTACAGGCTCGCTTATGCGATGCAAGTAAAAAAGAAAGGAGTTAAGTTTTTCTACTAGATAATCATTCATTCTATTATGCTACAAGCTGCTAAATATATTGGATCAGGAATTGCTACTCTAGGACTGATTGGAGCTGGAATTGGAGTAGGAATTGTATTCGCTAGTCTAATTCAAGGAGTTAGTCGAAACCCTAGTGTACGTGGACAAATTTTCACATACGCAATTCTAGGATTCGCCCTAAGTGAAGCTACAGGACTATTCGCTCTTATGATGTCTTTCCTACTACTTTATTCATAATAAAGTCCCCCTTCGGCTGCAGTTGTATCCGAAGGGGCTACAGCCGCATTACTAGAACTCGCATGATTTTAGAGAGTCTCACACTAGTGAGGAGACAAATAACACCTTCGGCATCTTCGGAGGATGTAACCCTTTTTTAGGAATGTAGCAAGTGAGGTCTTGCTATAATGAAAGAGCTAGTTGCACAACTGGCAGAGTACTTTATAAGGATTGTATTCCACTTAGCTCAAGGGTAGAGCAGTAGTTTTCTAAGCTTGAAGGTATAGGTTCAAATCCTATAGTGGATTTCAAAAATCAGAATAAGAGTAAGAGTGAGAGATCTTTTTCATTAGTCACCATTTGCTGACCGGCTTTAGCAGTGGGTAATAAAGTAGAGAGAGGAGTTGTAGCTGTCTATCATGCTGACTAGTAGCGGCCTGTTGCTACTTTAGTAAAAATAAAGTCGAGCTACCGGCAGGTAGTAGCCCATGCTAACTTTCTTGGAAAGAAAGTAAACAATAACTACTAGCTGCGTAAGCCGGCAACAAATAGCACCCTGAAGGACTCGAACCCTCAATCTTCTAATCCGAAGTTAGACGCCTTAACCGATTTAGCTAAAGATGCAGGAGTGCGAATAGTAGGACTTGAACCTACACAGTATCTAAACTACTATTTCCTAAGAATAGCTTGGCTACCAATTTCAACATATTCGCTTGCTTTCTCCCCTAATCAGACGGCTTGCTACCGGTAGCTCGACTAATAGTGACCATTACGCGCTGACTTTATTTTAAATAAAGTAAGCGAAAGTAGCAATAGGTAGTTGTTGTCGCTGACTAGTATACCTTATTCTCAACTGCTGGTAGCTCGACTTTATTTTTACTAAAGTAGCAACAAGCCGGTCAGCATAGGCTACAACAAGTAGAATTGTGGCTTATGCAACTAGAGGTACTACCGCCTGTTGCAGAGCTACCAGTAGAATTGTGGCCCCTTCGGATGCAACTAGAGCTACTACTGCAACCAGGTGAATAATCGGGAAAGAAGGAGCCTTTATCATACGTGCTGCTTCACATGACTCTTATAGGGGATGTTACAAGGAAAGAGATCGTTGAGCAATCCATACTTTAATGGTAAATGCACCTAGTTCGTTTTTAGTGGTGTACTTTCCATAATCAATATGGTCGCGAAGCGCGAAAGGGTTCTTGGAATTTCCAGTTGTTTTGCTGGTAAAGGCTCCGAGAAGAGAGGATTTCACCGTGATACGAGGAATTACGGCCTCGGTAGTAATACGCCCAGAGAGTTGAATTTTCATTCCTGCAATAGAGGACGGTAGAGAAGAAACATGAAGAGAGGGATAAGAAAGAATTGCTTCTTGAAACTGTAGAAAGTTGTTGCTACGACTGTTTTGTGCTAGATATTGTGCTAGAATAGTACTATTCAGATAAGGATAATGAACTTTGGTAGCAACAATTTTTACTTCTTTTTGGTAGAGTTTCCCCAGAATAAGACTAATTTTCGCAAGATCTTCTCCTAGAATAGCTACAGAAGAGTAGTAAGTAAAGTGAATTATAACGCTGGTAGATTCTAGGGAAAAATGAATTTTACTGACATAAACTTTTCGAGGGTTCTTATCCTTTCGCTCACCTGTTGCTCCGAAGGATGCCACCGGTGAGAGAAGACCGTCTGTCTTAGTCTTGTTACTCATCTTGATCTCTCCACCCCCCGAATGTAGGTGGGAAGGACTAGATGAGACAGAGGAAAAAGAAGAGAAATAAGAAAGAAGTAGTTTCTCCGCAATAGCATTAGCAGATTGCATTTTTCGAAGGTTTGTAGTTAGGAAGTTATATCCTACTACTGGTGAGAGAATTGATAGATAGTTCATTTTTTTTATTCTTGTATAAAAAACGTAGAGATGCAACTTACGTTTTTTTTTCATCAAGTTACTAGAAAACTTTGGCATTAAGCGATTCCGAAGAAGAAAAACATAGAGAGTACTGCTTATAACTACTCTCTCTACTAGTATCGTGGGCCACAAGTAGAGTAGAAAAATACAATCGGATGGCCACTCGTAATAGTTGTGTACTTTTTGAAAAGTAAAGTCAGCATAAGCAACCACTATCACTACCAGTCTCCAAGTGAAATAAAGTTAAGTAGAACAAACAAAAAGATGTACAAGAAAGCTGGAAGAGGGAATCGAACCCGTCAATTCACCAGTATGAATGGTATGGTTTAGCCTATTAGCCTATACCAGCCTCTACTTTTGGTAGCATAAGCTACTAGTCGGCTGACTAGTAGTAACAAATGTGACTACTAGTTGTGGTAGCTCTAGTTGCATCCGAAGGGGCCACAATTCTACTAGTTGAATTTGCCACAAGTTGGCAACTACCACAACTACAACTAAAATGGGGTGCGTTATTAGGGGAATGATAGAAGGGAGTAAGCCGAATTTTGTAGGGAAGTATTAAACTATACAATTTCTTTTTTTTTTCTTCTTGCCTTTCTTAGAAATAGAAGCAAAGAAGAAGAAAGAGAGCATAATTCCGTATATCATTTCAAGGGACCGAGATCGGCTTCGCTAGAAAAATTGCTAGAAAATTTTACGGAATTGGTTATTATAGGCATCTTTGGACTTTTCTGAGAATAGATTGATTCTCTCTCACTTTTCTCACTTCTATTTTTACTTAGAAGGAAACCGATTTAGTTTCTTTCTAAGCCCTTTCCTTATATTCACCCTTTCTTACATATAGCGAGACTTTATTGTAAGAAAGGAGTGGCTCTCCTCATTAATGTGCAGGCAGCAAGCAAGTGAAGTAGAAAGAGGTCTTTCGAGTGGAGTCAGTGACTACGTCTTATTCCTCACCCTATAACCTGTCTACTTTATTTTCACTAGCGGACTAGTAATAAGTCAACCGATGGCAAGAACGAAAACTACAACTACAACAAGGGAAGGATAGGGTAAAACTCCGGACTCGAACCGGAATAAGACAATTCCACAAATTGATGCTTTACCTATTAAGCTAGTATTACCTTTAGTATATCCGGAAATAGCAAAAGGAACCTTGTGCTACCGGTAGCTCTGCAACAGTTATAAATAAGGTTTATATAACTCTATTGTAAGGAAAGTAGTTGCTTATGTTATTCTATTTCCTTTTTTGATCTACGGTGGCTAATGCAAGCACCATTCCTTTTCTAGAAGCTGGGCAACCTTGTATGGTTGCCGGCCATAGTACTAACTTATAGACGCCACCGTTGCTCCGAAGGATGCCACCGGGTGCAGGAATCACGAGTAGGGGAGGTTGTACTGTTATTATTTGGAATGAATAGCAGAAGAAGTACAATATAAACAAGAAGTAGACGTGAGTCAAGACCGTCATTTCCAACAAGAAGAGTAGATGAGAACAGGAGGAAAGTCAGGAGAATCAGCCCTAGCATGAAATAAAGAGCGTAACTAGTAAGACTTCCAGTATCAAGTTTCGCAATGTCTCTACTACTGCTGGTAAGCCCTGTAGAGAATCCATAAGGTCCTACTAGTTCAATAATTCCTCGATCCAGCACTTTACTTAGTGTATAACCTAGACGTAGACTTCCATTAATAATATAATGGTTGTAAATAACATCAAAATAATATTTTCCGTTAAAGAATTTATAAACTGTTCGCCCTAGATCCATAGATGTCAGTTGAATAGTAAATTGACTAGCAACGTGATAAAGATAAAGAGAAAGACCGGCACCAAAGAGAGTAACGATGGCTGGAAGTAGTTTAGCAAGAAGAGGTAGTCCAAATTCTGCTTCAATTAGAGTAATATGATCAGGATGAGTAAACAGACTAGTACTTAGAAAATCAGAACCCATTCCCACAAAGAGATCTTTTCCAAGATAACCAAAAAAGATCGCTAGAATACTTAGAATAGTTAGTGGCACCATAACAATAGTAGGAGCGTCGTGTGTGTTTAGATAAACTGATTTACTTGCATTAGGATAAGTTAGAAAAGTAAGGCTAATTAGTCGTAGACTATAGAAAGCTGTTAGCCCAGCACTAATTGTTCCAAGCCAATAAGCAATTTGTCCAGAGAATTGATAGTGAGCATAAGCAACTTCCAGAATTAGATCTTTCGAATAAAATCCTGTTAGCCATGGAATTGCCATAAGGCTTAGACTTCCAATAAGGATACATGTGTAAGTAAATGGAAGGAACCCAAGTAGACCACCCAGACGTCGTTGATCTTGTTGATCATAAGTAGCATGCAGTACGGCTCCAGCAGCTAGAAACAGTAGTGCTTTGAAGAAAGCGTGGTTTACTAGGTGAAATAGTGCGACGTTGTATTGACTTAGTCCACAAGCCATAAATAGGTATCCCATTTGACTACAGGTAGAGTAAGCAATAACTCGTTTAAGATCATTTTGTAGAAGCCCTGTACTAGCAGCGAAGAACGCAGTTAGAGCTCCCACCCAAGTAATTACTAGGAGAACTGTGGAACTGTACTCAATAAGAGGTGAAGACCGAAGAAGAAGATAAACCCCGGCTGTAACTAGAGTGGCAGCATGGATCAGTGCACTTACTGGAGTTGGCAAAAATGTTACTACTATCACACTATCTTTTGACGAAAAAGGAGTGAATAGTATCTAGTTGGAAGTTCGACACTTCCTCCAACTAGCAATAGCTTTCACTATTGATCGGACTATATCATCTGCGAATTTCAAAATTCGCAGCTTCACGTGTAGTCTCTGAGGATCCCAACATAGTTAGTTGGTTTCCTGCTGATTGCCCATTGTACTATCAATTATACTATTACCTTTCTTCCCTTACAATCATTCTTCTTTAGTCAAGAGAGAGAATAGTTTCCTAGAATTGTAAGCGAAAAAAGGTGATAATTGCTTTAGGGTGTTCCAGCATATAGTGAAGTTTTAGGAAGGCCCAAGGATTTACATACCAATTTTATAGTGAAATTCAGCTGGCATCATGCTACTTACTAGATTTTGAAGTGTTTTCATACTATTTTTACTAATTCTAATACGATAAGTTCCTTTCTTTTTATTCCGCACTTTTAGACTGCTTTTTAGTTGAAATGTTCTTAGTACCTCTTGTAGTCGTTGGCATTCTTCTTTCGTAAAGGATTCCGTACAAAAGAGAACTGTTTGTGTTCGACCGTAGTTATCAAAGTACCCATCTTGAATGATCCAATGAACAAGAGACTCTACTGTAAATAGCTCTAGAATAGTAGTAGGAAGAATCTTTTTCGATTTCTTGGAAATATCATCCCATTTATACCAAATACCGTGTAGAGTAGTAAAAAAAGGAAGAGTTTTCGTAGAAAAAGAGTATTGTTCTACCGTCTTTCCTTCATGATGAGGAAGAAGCACGTTTGGATAAGGAAGAAGATGAGTAGTAGCTCCAGCAAGAGAAAAATGGAATACCTCTCTGCAAAGAGATTCTATATAACCTATACTACTACTTTTTATAGTTATTTGATAACGAGCATTTACCTTCGCAGTAGGATTCTTGGATCGTCGTTGAATATGACCGTCTCCAAGCATACAACCAGTAATGCTTCCTAGTACTTTCTTGTCTACTGTAAGTAGCAGTGATAGACTTAGTACACTAGGGTTTTCTACATAGGCATCCATGACATAAGATACATCACTAAGAGAAGAGAATACCTCTACTCCGTGAAGTTTAGTAAGAATATTTGTGTCGAAATATACCCAACCTTCCATCGCATCAGGAAGCCAAGTATGTAGTCCTAGTTGTGCACTTTTCCCCATTGCTGCTAGTAGAAGAAGAATACCAATCAGTGTAATAGCACTTTCGTTCACAAATGGAGAAAGGCTGAATACAGTAGAGTAATCTAGATTTCCAAATACGAAGAGAATTACAAAGAATCCTACACTTAGAAACATATCTCCTACCCGATTTACAGTAAGAGCTTTAATAGCACTTTTATTTGCTTGGATTCGAGTATACCAGAAATTAATTAGGAGATAAGATGAAATCCCGATACCTTCCCAACCTACAAACATTAGTAGATAGTTATCTCCTGTAACCAGAACTAGCATAAAGAAAGTGAACATAGAGAGATAACTAAAGAATCGTTGGTTATGTGGATCTGCGCTCATATAGTCTACAGAGAAGATATGAACTAGACTAGATACTACTAGAACTGGAAGTAGCATAGACACTGTTAGACTATCAAAGAGGAATCCCCATGAGATATCTAGTACTTCACTATCAATCCAGCTTAGTAGGTTAATGGAAACTGGACTATCACATAGTCCAACTTCGTAGAATGCAACCAGACTTAGTAGAGCACTAAGTACTAGACATGTACAAGTAATGATATGACTTCCGGTCACACCTACTTTACGACCAAGAAGTCCTGCTACAATAGAACCTAGAGCAGGAAGTGTTAGGAGAGCTAGATACATAATAAATAAAAAAAAAGAGTTATTGTGTACTTTATATACTTGTAGTTACATTCGTCACTACTAGTTGAATAAAGTCAGCATAATACATAACCACAGGTAGTTGTAATTACTCTACTTTCTCTACTCTATTTTTAATAGAGTGGAGAAAGTCGGTAATAAAGATCAACACCAGTAGTTGTTTTGCTAGAAAACTTTCTACCCAGCGGCGGCAAGGCAGCTGCTCTTGTAGTATCAGCTAGAGAAATAGTTCCTCGTAGTCGATAGTATGCTACTAGAATTCCTAGACCAATAGCAGATTCTGCTCCAGCAATGGCAATAATATAGATACTATAAGTTTGACCTAGAATATCATCAAAACTATAGGAACTTACTAGAACTAGCAGAGTTACTGCTAGAAGCATAAGTTCAATAGAAATTAGCATCAGAATAATGTTTTTTCGGTTTAGAACAAATCCTAGAATACCAATCAGAAAAAGGAGAATAGAAAGATTCATAGATCAACAGAGCGGTTTTATACAGAATACTATTACAAGATTACGAATCATTTCTAGGTCGCGCTACTGCGAGCAGGACTCTAACTAGAATTCTACTAATTACCCCCTCGGTAATTCGTTCTTGTAGTAGAATGCATTTTCTATCTGAGTAATAATAGCAAACTTTTTCTTTGTTCTATTATTTAGTTGTAGCTTACGCTGACTAGCAAAGCAACTCTCCTTGTAGTTACATTCGTCACTACTAGTCTCGCTTTGCGCAGGAAAGCGTACAACTACAGCCACTATACTACCCCATACAATGACTTTATTGTACTAGCAGAGAATGCTGGAAGGATGTACTAATAGCGGGAGAACTGCAATTATGCCTAAAGGACAAACTATATTTCGAGAACCACCAGATTCGAACTGGCATCGTCTAAACTGACAATTTAGGACATTAACCAATTATGCTAGATTCCCTTCTGTTTTTTTATTCAGCTGCAGACTTTATTCTACCCTGTTGCTACTAGTAGTCACCACTACAAGTTGAGCTACTGGCAAGCAGGTGGCTGCCTTGCCCTTAGGTCAGGAGAGCTACTAGTCGTAAAGTCTGCAGGGGATAAATGAAATTGTATCCATCAGCCACAAGTTCCCTTACGGCTACCTTGCTATAACTTACCAAGAGAAATCCCTATAAACTCCATCAGAACCACCCTCTTTTTCTACCTGCTCTCTATTGCCCCCCCCTAATTACTCTACTTTCTCTACTCTAGTTTTAATAGAGTGGAGAAAGCCGGCAACTTGGAAAGCCACAGCGGCGTAGCCTACAAAAGAAAGGAAACACCACTAGGGAAAGCATTTAGTAGTAGAAGAATAGAAGATAGTACTGTAGTTCATTTAACTAGGACGGCCCTTAGTTGATAGACGGTTAGTATCTCCCAAATGTAAAATTTCACCGTTGCATGCTTATCAACGATTACTCGGAATTCCTAATTCACGTACTCGAGTTTCAGAGTACGATCCTAGTACTACCTTATTTCACTGATTAGCTTCACTTCTCAAAGTATTCTGCATCAGCTTGTTAGGTTTAAGTAGCACGTCTGTAGCCCATACTTCATAAGGGTCATGAAGGCTTATCGTATTCCTACTGTTCTTTTTATCAAAGATAGGCTAGAATATTTCCAAATTCTAGCTAGGATTGCGTTCGTTGGCGGACTCAACCTAACATCTCACGACACGAACTGCCGACAGCCATGCAACACCTGTGCTCTTAGTAGTTACAACTACTGGTAATAGTCTCCTATCACTAGTAGAAGAAACTAAACTAAGACATTCAAGAAGAGGTAAGATTGTACGCGGATTATCGTATTAAACAACATGCTCCACTCCGGGTCTTTAGGATGGTCTAATCTTTTTGCTTTCTGTCCTGGGACTGTACTTACAAGGTGTTACACATAAAGCAGTTTGCTTCTTCTCTGATTGTATTATTTTTTTTTTAACCAAAGAGAAAGTGTAAATCGTTTACGGTCTGGACTACACGGGTATCTAATCCGTTTTGCTCCCCAGACTTTCATCCCTCAGTGTCAATCTTTCCTTGGAGAATTGCTTTCGCCTTTAGTGTTCTACTGAGTATCAATGGATATCATCCCTACTCCCAGCATTCCATTCTCCTCTACTAGATTCTAGTTTGTAGATCTATTCCTACTTTAGTCTTTAGTAAGACTAAAGTTGTCAAAGATCTACAAACCACCTACGGATCCTTAATACCTATTAAATGTATTTAACGTTTGCCCAGTTCGTATAACCGCGTCTGCTGGCACGAGACTTAGATTGGACTTGTGTTGTAGTAAGGTAACGTCATTATCCTCCCTTACGACACCGATACGGTTCTGGTTAGCTGGGTCACTCTTCCGAGCATTGCCCAAGATTCTCCTCTGCTGCACCTGGCCATAAGACCTGGCCATTGGTTATTCTCAAACCAATTGCGGGAATAGAAGCTTTCGCTCTTTCCTAGTCGTCATTGGCTTGGTACGCTATTATCATACCAACTACCTGCTAACAATAAAGCTAATCCTAGAATAATCTGCCCTCACACTAGTGTGTACACTAATGCGGGTAGGCTGATCAAGAATAATTTACCTGCTTACCGGTAGCTCGACTTTATTTTTACTAAAGTAGCAACAGGCCAGCCGGTGATATCTTATTCTATACTAGGGAATATACTTAATTTTCCTCGCCTTTCGCCCTATTTTTTCTAACTATACTAGTCGCATTAGCTACCAAAATAGCAGAAAGAAAATAGCTGACTTGCATGAGTAATACTACCAGATAACGTTAAAACTCTGCCAAGATTAAACAGATAAATAAATGAATAGAGCTGCAGTTGCATCCGAAGGGACTACAGCCGCTATGTAAAAGATACACTGTACTAGTGATCATCAATACTATTTACTTATATCGTCTTTTACCCCGAACTATAGTAAGAGTTGCGCTTTGCGTGTAGTTGAATTGCTACGCTACTTGGCTTAAGTAGTAACGACTAGAAATTCATTGCCGGCTTACGCAGCTAGCAGTTGTGGTTGTAGTTGTAGTTGTATACTTTCCTGCGCAAAGCGAGACTAGTAGTGACGAATGTAACTACAAGGAGAGTTGCTTTGCTAGTCAGCGTAAGCTACAACCAGGGGCACTCATTAAGATTCTTCCGAAGGGGTAGTAGCGATATCCATTAGTGTGTTTTCTACAATACCCACTACTGGTACAACTACGATGAACCATAGGAAGTAGAAGGCAGTAGCAGCAGCACCGATTTCTACGTAAGGACTTTCAACGTGTTGACTTCCGATAAACATTAGAACAAAGAAATTTGCCACGAATAGCCAGAATGCGAACCGCATAAAAGGTCGGAATTGACTTCCTCGGATCCGACTTGTATCCAGAACTGGCATAGCAAGTAGAATTAGAAGAGACATAAACATAGCAATTACTCCTAGTAGTTTATTAGGAATACTTCGCAGAATAGCATAGAAAGGTAGAAGATACCATTCCGGTACAATAGAAGGAGGTGTTTGCATAGGATTTGCTGGAATATAGTTATCAGAATGTCCTAGTGCATTAGGCATATAGAATACAAATGCTCCTAGAAGTAGAAGAAATAGGAATACTGTAACTAGATCTTTAAATACTAGATAAGGGTGGAATGGAATTCGGTCTGTGTTTCCCGAAATTCCTAGTGGGTTACTACTTCCGTGTTCATGTAGAGTGAGCAGATGCATTGCTGCTAGTGCTGCCAGAACAAAAGGTAGTAGATAGTGAAGTGAGAAGAATCGATTTAGTGTAGCATTGCTTACAGAGAATCCTCCCCATACGAATTCTACGAAATCTTGCCCAATCCATGGAATAGCACTAAGTAGATTAGTAATTACTGTAGCTCCCCATAGTGACATTTGACCATAAGGAAGTACATAACCTAGGAAAGCAATAGCCATCATAAGAACTAGAATTACCACTCCAATTGAATAAGGAAGAACTCGAGGTGATTTGTATGATCCATAGTAAAGATTTCGTCCAATATGGAAGTAAACAAAGATAAAAAAGAAAGAAGCAGTATTAGCGTGTAGATATCGGATTAGCCATCCATAATTTACATCTCGCATAATATGTTCTACACTTACAAAAGCAAGATCTACGGAAGGTGTATAGTGCATTGCTAGAAATACTCCTGTAAGGATTTGAATAATTAGACAAGCACCAAGTAGGCTCCCGAAGTTCCACATGTAAGAAAGGTTAGCTGGTTGAGGAGAATCAACCATATAACTATTAAGTAGACCTAGAATAGGGTTTGTTTTTAGTAGTCGCATGAAAAGAAAATAAAAAAGGAAAAAAAAGAGTAAATAAACAGGTCTTCACCTTTCTTCTAGCTTTGTGTGCGCAGCTGCGCTGACTAGTGGTAGCAACAACCTGTTGCTACTAGTAGTGACCACTACAATTGTGGCCCCTTCGGATGCAACTAGAGCTACCGATAGTGAGAATAGACAAAGTTAGAACAGAAGGCAAGAGAATTTAGTTACAGATTACAACCTAGTCGTCTCCTCTTTTTTCTAACAAAGAAAGATTGAGGGAAGCAGTAGCTACCTTAATCGTCTTCTTGTTCTAATTAGAAGAAGATGAAGAAGAATAGAAAGAGAAAAATACGCTAGGAGGATGAGTTTTGTTTGTCGGTTGTTGTAGCTAATGTTGCCGAAGGAGAGTTACTACCACTACTTTATCTTTATTACAAATAAAGCCAGGAAAGCGTGACTGCCATTATGAGTATGATTACAACCTTTGTAATCATAACTATAGTAGTGTAGCTCTCCTCACTACTGTGCAGGCAGCAATTAGTGCGGTTGCAGACTTTATTTACAATAAAGTAGCCACAGCTTTGTCCTAGTGGAATCGAACCACTATTTTGTCATTATCGGTAACACATTCTAGCCGTTGAATTAAGGACAAAATAAGTCCATATTTCATCCTGTTACTTTTAGGGGAAGTCAGTAAGAGGAGGATTAAGAACCCCACCAGTATACACTAATGAAGAGAAATAGCCATACCACATCCACAAAGTGCCAATATAGAATACTTGCTTCAAATCCTAGATGGTGGTGATCTGTAAGGTGATAAGATAGCATTCGGAAGAATGCCACCGCAATAAATAGAGTACCAACTACCACATGAATTCCGTGGAATCCTGTACTAAAGAAGAATGTACTTCCATAAACACCATCCGCAATTGTGAATCCAGCATTACTGTATTCAATACCTTGACAAGCAGTGAACAGAAGGGCAAATAGAAGTGTAAGTAGAGTACCTAGGATAGCTCCTCGTCGGTTTCCTTGGATAAGAGAATGATGAGCGTAGGTTACTGTAGCACCACTACTCAGAAGTAGAATAGTATTTAGTAGAGGTAGTTCGAAAGCGTTAATTGTAGGAATTCCTACTGGAGGCCACTGAGCTCCTAGTTCTACTGTAGGACTTAGACTACTATGGAAGAAAGCCCAGAAAATACTAAGAAAGAAGAAAACTTCACTAATAATGAAAAGAGCTACACCAAGTGTAATCCCTTTTTGTACTGGAAATGTATGATCTCCTAGAAATGTACCTTCTGTAATGACATCTCGGAACCATAGTGTCATAGCACCCGCCGTAGCTAGAAATCCTAGAGATACCATAATTAGACCACCTGATGCACCAAACGGTGTAGCATACCCATTGAAGTACATTACTGCTCCTACTGTAAGAATTAGTAGTGCAAAAGATGTTAGAAGAGGCCATGGACTAGGCGTTACTAGATGAAACGGTTGTGCTTGAAATTGTGTTCGTGCGTTTTTTGAAGTAAGAGATGTATTCATGAAAAAAGAAAGAAAAATAATAAAAAAGGACGAAGATTGTCCTATGCGAAGAAGAAAGGAAATAGATAGGAATTATCTCTATACTACTTTTTTCTATCAATATTCGCTACTTACAAATTCTAGTTCCTTATACTGTTCCTGCTAATTGTGGTAGTTACCCAACTAGTGGCAAATGCAACATGTAGAAGGAGAGCTACCACAACTAGTAGTCAGATTCGTTACTACAAGTTAACATAAGCTACCACTACAACTAGTATAAGAGTCTAGTTGCTGCTTGCACAGTAGTGAGGAGAGCTACCACCTCCTATTTGCTTCCCCTACCTATTCGAGTAGTTGCTACCCCAGGACGTGTGACAGAGTGGTTTAATGTATCTGGCTTGAGTCTAGAAGTGCTTTCACGAGTACCAGGAGTTCAAATCTCCTCGCGTCCGTATCGCTATAAGACTAGCGAATGATTCCTATAATTGTGGTCAGTTATAGTTGTAGTAGTCATGGCTACCTGCTCACTAGTAGTGGCAATGGCGAATGCAACCGTTGGAAATAGAGTCAAGCAATCAGGAGAGCTACAACAACTATTTGCAACTTTCGCTTACTTTATTCAAAATAAAGTCAGCGTGTAGTGGCTACTACTAGTCGAGCCATTGCTTTGCTGCACATTCAGGTGTTTTCATAGTTGGGGGACATAGTATAGCTTGGTCAGTATACTTCTTTTGCACAGAAGAGAGACAGGTTCAAATCCTGTTGTCTCCAATGGAACCCAAAACCCTTAGCTAGTGCTGCATCCGTTTCATTTTTTTTTCTCGGTGACAGAATCGACTACTATAACTGGTTCCCCACTTTATTTTTACTGGTAGTTGTAGTTATGGCTACTTTATTAGACTTACTATTACCACCTGTGGCTCGACTACTAGTAGCCACTGGAGTAAAGGTTAGGAAACAAATGAGGAGGGGACAGTACACTAGATAAAGCCTCGATAGCTCAAATGGTTAGAGTGCGGATCTGAAGAATCTGAGGACTTGGTTCGATTCCAGGTTGAGGCATTTTTTCCACTCTATTAGAAATAGAGTAGAGTAGTCTACAGAAATGAATTGCCCCCCACTCCTTCTACTTTTAAAATCCTAGTAAATCCAAGAAAGTAAACTAAAGTAGGTGACACTGATACGTCAGGTAGACTCACCTGCATTATATGTATATATTTTATAGGGGAAAATAAGGTTAGCGACGCGACTTCTACTTTCTAGACTCTATTGAAGAGAAAAAATGCAGATAGTCCCTGTTGGTAAGGGAGATGCTCTGTAAAAGCATTGGCTTTTGCCATTGTGGGTTCGAATCCCACATCTGTAATTACGAATTCTCTCTAGCTATCACCTCCTCTCCTTTAGCCCCTTACACCCCTTCTACTTGTTGTAGCTGTAGTTGTAGTTGTAGTTGTAGTTGTAGTTGTAGTTGCATAAGCTACAACTACAACTACAACGACAACCACTAGTCAGTAGCGGACAGGAAAGAGAGAGAAGAAGTTTCACCTTCGCCGTGTCATAAGAAGAGTATAACAAATATTCTTATACTCACTCCAGATAGTAAGAGTTTCTTCTAAATTCTGTTCGAAGGGTGCGCTGACTTTATACTGAAAAAAGTAGCGAGGAGGGTCTACGGTTAGGGGAACTTTTTATATCTATACAAAGGATAGTGGTACACTTTATTTTCAATAAAGTTAGCGCAAGCTACCAGTGGAGTAAACAATGACTAGAATGGCGCAGCATCGAAAGCTACTAGAAGACTAGGAACCAGAATTAGTAGTGCAATGGCCATTGGCAGCATGCCTGTCCAACAGAAGGTCATAAGTCCGTCGTAACGCATACGGGGAAGAGTTGCACGAATCCAAACGAACAGGAACATAATAAGAACAGCTTTAAACGCGAGTGCAATACTTTGCAGATTGATGAAAGTAGTATTTGTAAATAGTTCTGGGAGATTGTATCCTCCTAGGAATAGAATAGCAGTGAAAGTAGACATTAGTACAATACTACAGTATTCACCTAGGAAGAAAAACACAAAAATCATTCCAGAGTGTTCTGTCATGAATCCTGCTACTAGTTCTGATTCAGCTTCTGGTAGATCGAATGGTGTACGATTCGTTTCTGCTAGAGCACTAATATAGAAAAGAAGAAAAATAGGGAGAAGTGGGACAATATACCACACACTTTGTTGAGCTTCAATAATTTCGGTAATATTGAAAGTTCCACAAAGAAGAATCACAGTTAGAACTGCTGCACTATAAATTAGTTCATAACTAATCATTTGAGCAGTTGATCGTAGACTTCCTAGGAAAGCATATTTACTGTTGGCAGACCATCCTGCAAACAGAATTCCATAAACTCCAATAGAGGATAGTGCTAGACTATAGAAAATTCCTAGTGAGAAATCAGATAGGGTAAGCCCTTCTCCGAATGGAATCACTCCCCATCCTAGAAGACTAAAGATAAGAGTAAGAAGAGGAGCTAGAAAGAATAGACTTTTCGTAGCTTGGGATGGAATTACTTGTTCTTTTACAACCAGTTTTAGAGCATCTGCAAATGGTTGTAGAACTCCATAATAACCAACCACATTTGGACCTACTCGGCGTTGCATTGAACCCATTACTTTACGATCAATAATGGTCATAAAAGCTACTGCAAGAAGCACAGGAACAAGCACGATAAGAATTTCAAGAAGATTATAAAGTAGTGAAAGCATTGTAGTAAAGAAAAAATAAAAGACGACCTACTAACTCGAGTTGAGTAGTAGATCCCAATTCTTACTAATGATTTTCATTAGTAAGGAGGGACACAAGGAAAGGGAATATTAGTAGTGCGGATGTAGCCCCTTCGGAAACAACTGCAGGAGTTTTCATTTGATCTGCACGCGTAGCGCACGCGTAGCGAAAAAAGAACTAATGAGGACAGATGAATTCGCAACCACATGCACTACTTTTAGTAGCATAAGCCACAATTCCTTTGCTAGTGAAATTAGGCCATACTGTCCATCCATGATAGGTATTTTTCAGGAGATACTGCTTCTACGGCAATAGGCATAAATCCATGGTACACACCACAAAGTTCTGAACATTGTCCGTAAAATACTCCTTCTCGTTCGATCAGAACAGATGTTTGGTTTAGTCGACCTGGTGTAGCATCCACTTTGATACCTAGACTAGGAACTGCCCAATCATGAATTACATCTTGTCCTGTCACAATGAATCGAATATGTGTGTCTACTGGCACTACTACTCGATTATCTACATCTAGTAGTCGTAGTTGACCATCTTCTAGATCTGTTTCAGGTACCATGTAAGAATCAAATTCAATTGATTCTCCATCTTCGTTAATAAAATCACTATATTCATAAGACCAATACCATTGGTGACCTACTACTTTAATAGTCATTGACGGTGAAATTACTTCATCCATTAGGTAAAGTAGTTTGAAACTTGGGAAAGCAATCGCAATTAGAACAAATGCTGGTGTAATTGTCCAAATTAGTTCAATAAGAGTCCCATGGTTAGCATATTTATAAACAATTTGAGATTTTGAGCTATTGAAGTTCACAATTACAGAAGTAAGTAGCCATAGTACCCCAAAACAAATAATTACTAGATAGAAGAAAATAGAATCATGTAGTTCTGTAATACCTTCATGAGTTGGAGATGCACTGTCTTGGAATCCTAGTTGCCATGGTTCTGGTGAATCATTGTAAATAGGTGCGCTTTGCGAGAAAGAAAAAATGCTTTCTACCATAGAAAAGAAACTTGATAGTAGTTGCATAGAATAGAGGAAGAGAATAGAAAAACAGGTTCACTAGCAAAGATACTCTTCTAGAACCACTAAAAACATCCTTTGGCAATACTTCCTACTCTCTCACACTATTGCGTGCGCTGACTAGTAGTAGAAACTACTAGTCGTCAGAGACAAAGAAAAACGGTTCTTTCTCACTAATCTACTGAAGAGGAGGATGCACACTTGCTATAACTAATTGTGCCTTACGTAACTAGTAGTGACGAATGTAACTACAAGTCAGCTACCACTAGTGAGTGGCAGATAAGGAGTTACAGCTAGTTGATAACCAAAGAATAAAATAGCGATTCGTCTCGTTCTACTTTCTTCTACTAGTAGTGTAGCAAAGCACTACTTTATTCAAAATACAAATAAAGTCAGTTGCTTACGCCACAGGTAGTAGGAAAGTAAGGAGGGAATGCTAAGTAAGGAATAGAGGAATCGAACCTCTGTATCCAGTGTGTAAAACCGGTGTTAAACCACTCAACTAATCCCTTTACTTATAATCTAGACTACTTGCTTCTATCGTCCCTCGCTACTTTTGCTTACTTTATTGAAAAATAAAGTCAGCGCGTAGTAGCTACCACTCCCTACTTTGTTTTGAACTGCTCACTAGTAGTGGCCACTACTAGTGAGCAGGTCAGCGTAACTACTCCTAGAATACAATTAATTAGTGTACCAACCGGTGACACATTGGTTAGGCAGGGGTCGTAAATTCGTTATTTCATAATGAAAATGTGATTAATGTAGATCGATAGCGTCTTTGATGTAAGATGCGGTAAGTACACAGAATACGTAGGCTTGGATAAAGGATACTGCGACTTCTAGTGCTACAATTCCAATAAACACTCCGAATGGAATTAGTGTAAGTAGACCTACTAGGATACTACTTGTGAACATAGGTGCTAGAAATCCTGAAAGAATTTTCATTAGAGTGTGTCCAGCCGTCATGTTTGCAAAAAGTCGGATTCCTAGAGAGAACGCTCGAGCTAGGTAAGAAATTAGTTCAATAGGCACTAGTAGTGGCACTAGAGCTAGAGGAGTACCGCTAGGCACAAAGAAAGAGAAAAAGTGTACTTTATGTCGTTGTAGACCTAGAATAGTTACACCTAGAAAGATAATTACACTTAGCCCAAGACTTAGAATTAGAGAAGTAGTAATAGTAAATCCATAAGGAATATTTCCGTTCAGGTTTGCAAAAAGGATGAAGAAGAAAAGAGAATACATAAATGGTAGATAAACACCATTAGCAGCTCCAATTTGAGATTTTACTAGATCATGCACAGAAGCAAAACTACTTTCCAGTGCAATACTCCATCGACTTGGAACTAGTTGTTTGTTATTTGTTGCTACAAAATGTAGACTTACTACTAGAAATACCACAAGAATAGTATAAAGACCTAGGTTTGTTAGAGATAGGTTCACGTATCCTAGAATAGGCATGTTAATAGCAAAAAGACTAGTAACTTCAAATTGTTCTAGTGGTGAAGCAATAAAAAATGATGAGATCATTGTGAAAAAGAGAAAAAGAATAGAATCTTAGATAATCTTACAAAATTCTTAGTAGACTAAGAATTCTCTCCGTAGCTTGTTGTTTTTTTCTTGACACTTATAGATCACCTAAGAGACCTTTAGTGCTTCTGACGAAAGTAGAGTAGCTTCTACTAGTTTACTTTAGTTTAAAAAAAGTCTCCAAGTAAGGTGAAGTAGTGGAGAAGCAAAAGGTAGGGAAATAAAACCCAGGGAAACTGTCGTGAACTAAGACTCACTCTGCATATTATTGATTTGAATAGCAAAACTACTATATTTATTTTTCGCTAAAGTAGTATATTTCGCAATTCAATAGTAGAAAAAAATTAAAGTTTTGTAATGTACATTCGTGTAACAAATAGTTCCGTAAAAGCTGGTAGGATGTAACGGCTAACTAGATAAATTACTACGAATAGTCCTACTAGTGTGAATGATAGTTGATTCACAAAGTAAAATGGTAGTAGTTGTGGCATTGGTAAAAAAAAGAAAGAGGAATAGAAAAAGATAGCAGAAGGGTTATTGAGCCTATTTATCTCTAGTAGCTATTCGGCAGCCGAGCAGAACAGGGTTTATCACGCATAGCGAGAGATAACCCTAAGAACGCGAAGCTCATCTACACGCTAGTAAGAAATAAAGAAAGCAATTTTTAGGAATTTTCCTCGCACATAGTGGCAGGCTCTCTACTACGTCACTGGCTATTCTTTCCCTAGTACAGTTGTGGCTTTCCTTTTTTAGAATCTATGGGAAATAGAGTAGAGAAAGTCAGCAACTAGTAGAAGAGGTGAAAGGTGACACCAAAACTAGTTCTAGTTTCAGTTCACGGAAAGCGACGCAAAAAGGGACCGTGAGTAATTAGGGGAATTAGGATTGTAGTGGAAGCACGTTGAATGCATGGAATGGTACAGGGCTTTCCAGAGACCATTCAAGGCTTGAAGCTGTATGTGATTCCATCCAGAATTGTGGAGTGCTTTGGAAGAAAGCAGGTGCTTGCCAAGGGTTATTGTCTACTGCCTTTCCATTTACTAGAATATCGTAGATGATATATCCAAATAGTGCAGTAGCTACTACACTAATCATACTTCCAAAACTACTGATAAGGTTCCATCCTGCGAATGCATCTGGATAATCAGGAATTCGTCGGGGCATACCAGCTAGTCCTAGGAAATGTTGAGGGAAGAAAGTAAGATTAACTCCTACAAATAGAGTCCAGAAATGAATTCGACCAAGTGTTTCATTAAATGTTTTTCCTACAATTTTTGGTGTCCAATAGTAGAAAGCAGCAAAAAGAGCGAATACTGCACCCATTGAAAGCACATAGTGGAAGTGAGCTACTACATAATAAGTATCATGTAGAGCAACATCTAGAGAAGCATTTGCTAGAATTACTCCTGTCAGACCTCCAATAGTAAATAGTGCAATAAATCCTAGTGCAAATAGCATAGGAGTAGTAATTCGTAGACTACCACCATAAAGAGTTGCTAGCCAACTGAAAATTTTAATTCCTGTTGGTACAGCAATAATCATTGTAGCAGCTGTAAAGTAGGCTCGTGTATCAACATCAAGTCCTACAGCATACATGTGGTGGCTCCATACTAGGAATCCTAGGATTCCAATACTGAACATAGCATATACCATTCCAAGGTAACCAAATACTGGTTTTCCTGAAAATGCACTTACAATATGACTAACCATACCGAAACCTGGGATAATCAGGATATATACTTCAGGGTGACCAAAGAACCAGAATAGGTGTTGATAAAGAACTGGGTCTCCACCTCCTGCTGGGTCATAGAATGAAGTATTAAAGTTTCGGTCTGTTAGTAGCATGGTAATAGCACCAGCTAGTACAGGTAGACTTAGTAGCAGCATAATAGCCGTTACAAAGATAGCCCATACGAATAGTGGTACTTTATGTAGAGTCATTCCAGGGTTACGCATATTTAGTACAGTAGTAATAAAATTCATAGCTCCTAGCATAGATGAAATTCCAGCTAGGTGTAGACTGAAAATTGCTAGATCTACTGAACCTCCAGAGTGGCTTTGTAGACTAGATAGTGGAGGATAAACTGTCCATCCTGTTCCTGCTCCTTGTTCTACGAAAGCACTAGCTAGTAGTAGAATTAGAGAAGGTGGCAGTAGCCAGAAAGAAATGTTGTTTAGCCGTGGAAAAGCCATATCTGGAGCTCCAATCATTACTGGTAGTAGATAGTTTCCAAACCCACCTACCATTGCTGGCATAACCATAAAGAAAATCATCACTAGAGCGTGAGCAGTAATAATAACATTATAAAGTTGGTGATCTCCATTTAGATATTGTACACCGGGTGCTGTTAGTTCCATTCGGATTAGCATAGAGAATGCTGTTCCGATCATAGCGGCAAATACGGCGAAAATTAGATAAAGGGTACCAATATCTTTCGCATTTGTTGAATAAAGCCATCGAATCAAAGCTTTAATGCAGAATTTTTCTAATTACTCCTTTGTCTAGGAAAACCGTAGTTATTCATTGGATGCTATTCTCCACATGGATCGCAGTAGCGACACGATGGAAAAATAACTACAACGAAAAATAACTACTGTATCTTTCTCTAGAGAAATTTCTTTCTTTTAGTAAGAATTTTTATCTTCTACTTATATCACTATTTTATTTGTAGCAGTAGGAGTGGACGTGGTTGTTGTAGTAGTGATAGTCGTTGTGGTAGGTCTCCTTCTACTTTCTTTGTAAAAAAGTTGGCAACAACCACAACAACTACTACAACTGCTATAGCCTGATGTGTTTACCCTTCGAAGTGAAGTATCACTTTCTAAGCTTTAGTAGGCTTCTCTACTCTATTTTTAATAGAGTGGGTAAAGGAAGAGAGTAGTACTATAAAGTGAAGTTAGTGTGGAAGCCGGTGAGGATAGCTCTTTGCTGACTAGTAGTGAGAGCAAATATAAGGAACCGGACAAAAGGAGATTCGAACTCCTAAGGAAGAAAATTGATTCCAGACAATTAGCAATCGCCTTTACTTCGCCAGTAGCGGTTTGTCCTGCCATTCAGCTTATAGTACTTGTAATAGTAGCATAATCTACTACAACTACCTGTTGCTACTAGTAGTGACCACTACAAGTCGAGCCACCGATCAGCAGCTAGTAGTGGTTGCACTAGCTACAAGTAGAGGGGGGGGGGGGTACCGATAACCTTGTTACGGGCCTTTCGTTCCATCAGGTATGGAACAGTAGTACAGATAGCTATTGTTCTAGCTATGGCCTTACTAGAAAAACCGAGATGATTCAGAATAAATCATCTATCCTTTAGGAACCCTTAGGGATATTTAGGAACATTTAGGAGAGTCTAGCTGCCATTTCTCTAGTAATGGTGAATTTGTTACCCGTGAAATTACTTGTTGTCTCAACAACTGTTCCAGATTTACTAAGAGAGGGTATAACTCAGTCGGTAGAGTGTGATACTTTTAATATCGAAGTCGTAGGTTCAAGTCCTACTGCCCTCATTATTCTAGTTGCTGATTAGTAGTTGTTGCTTTCGCAAAGCGCACGCAAAGCGCAGGCCGACTTGTAGTGGCCACTACTAGTCGAGCTACCGGTCGAAGAAAGTAAAGCTACTGGTAACAATAACTAGGATGAGTTGAATCGAACAACTATTCGTACATCCAAAATGTACTGTCTTTCCATTAGACGACATCCTAATGGTGGATTATTTATGCCGACTACTAGAATCGAACTAGTGTCAAGTAATTACAAGTTACCTATTCTAACCATCTGAACTAAGTCGACAAACTCTACACCGGTAGCTCTGCAACAGTGAAAAATAAAGTGGGCAGGTTGTAGTTGACTAACTCACTACTGCGACTAGTCCTACTACTACGCCTCGATGATCTCTAGGAGAGTCGAACTCCTGACTATAGAATGAAGATCTATGGTTTTACCGTTAAACTAAGAGACCCTACTTTGTTTTCGGTAGTAGTAGCTACGGTTACCTTGTTACAGCTCCTCCTACTAGTTGTGCCTCACTCAACTTACAACTAATGGTATTGCTGGTGAAATAAAGAGCGCATTCCAGGAATCGAACACTGGTCCTGCAAATCATGAGTTTGCCATGCAACCTCTACACCAAAGCGCTTTAAATCTACTACTTTTAGATTATTTATTTATAAAAACAAATATTGCCTTTATAGCCATCTAGTAATTGCTTTCCTAAAATGGGATAAAGGGTTGACTTGTCACAGGAATTAACCATTGTGAAATAGATCTCTTATACTACAGCAGCAAAGCAGCTCTGGGTTTCGCTAGTATGTTTCAATAGAGTTCTACAGCGAAGCAGATGGTAGCTGACTTTCTTGTACTTGTAGTAGTTCTCCTTTTGCTAGTTGTAGTGGTAGGTTATGCAACAACTACAACTACTAGTCTCGCTTTGCGCAGGCAATCACTACAACTAATGATAAAGTCAACAGAACTACAACTAGTAGGAATCGACTAACTCCACGCTATTACCTGTTGCTCCGAAGGATGCCACCGGTAATTACGGGTAAGAGTTGCTTCGTTTACTACTAGGGGAATTTATCGTACTCTTGCTACTTTATTGTCAAAGGCCTGTTGCTACTTTAGTAAAAATAAAGTCGAGCTACCGGTAGGTCGGCGCACGCTTGCTAAAGTCAGCGCGACTAGTGAGTAGTATACAGTAGTGTACTTACACTAACGTGAATTTGATCTAGAACAATCGTTGGGAAGATTCCGAAAAGGATTGCTACAAATAGTAGTGGTAGAAGAAGCATCAGTTCTCTACGAGTAAGATCACTAGGTTGAATTGTACGTAGATATGGGCTGAATTGTCCAAACGCTACTCGGTTGTAAAGCCAAATACTGTAGGCTGCACTAAGGACAATTCCTGTAGAACCTAGTAGGGTTAGTACCGGGTTACGTTGGAAAGATCCCGCTAGAGATAGGAATTCTCCTGCCCAATTTGCACTAAGAGGTACTGCTGCGTTAAAGATCGTAAATACGAAGAAGAAAAGAGAGAATAGTGGCATATATGCTGTCATTCCTCGATAGTACCGAATAATACGAGTATGGTAACGATCATAAAGCACACCTCCTACTAGAATAAATAGAGCTGGACTCACTACTCCATGAGCAATACTTAGTAGGATAGCTCCATCCATTCCTTGAATTGTGTTAGAGAAGAGACCAAGAACAACCACCGCCATGTGTCCAATACTAGAATAAGCTACAAGAGCTTTAAAATCTGTTTGTCGCAGGGTAGCTAGACTAGCATAGATTAGAGTAATGACAGCGATTGTCTGAACTAGTGGACTATAATAAGAAGTAGCATCAGGAAGAAATTGAATAAGAATACGCATATAACCGTAAGTAGCAAGTTTTAGGATTAGTCCAGCCAGAATTACACTACCCGCTAGAGGTGCCTCTGCATGAGCTCGAGGAAGCCAAACATGGAATGGGATTAGTGGAGTTTTAATGGCCATACTAATGAAAATTCCTAGCCAAAGTAGTTTTTGAGAGTCAAAATGGATTTCAGATAGACTTACTACTTGAAAATCTGTGGATCCTGTATGGTAATAGATTCCGAGGAAAGATAGCAGCATAAATAGACTTCCAAATAGTGTATAAAGAAAAAGAAGGAATGCCGCACGTACTCGAGTAGAAGATCCACCCCAGATTCCTACAATAAGGAAAAGAGGAATTAGTACACTTTCGAAAAATACATAAAACAGAAGAAGATCACATACAGTAAACACTGCAAGCAGTAGTGATTCTAGTAGCAGAAAGGAGATAAGAAAAAACTTCTCATGAGAAGTTACACTATCCCAATTACTTAGAATACAAATCGGAGTAATAAAAGTAGTTAGTAGCACAAAATACAGAGAGATCCCATCAATACCCAGTTTTAGATGACAAAAGTGAACTTGATTAGTAAGAAACTCTTGTGTAAATTGATATTGACTTGTACTACTATCAAACTCAGCCCATACCACCAGACTAAGGAGAAAAACAACTAGACTCGTGAAAAGGGCAATTTGTTTTTGAGTAGTAACCTTACTACTAGACTCGGCTGCAGTACTGTCGTTCATTGACAGCACAAGTGCACCTGAGAGAGGTAGAAGGAGAAGAAGAAGAAGCATTGTTAACTAGAAAAAGAATTGCTATAATTGAAGAAAAAACGGAAAACACGAGGCTATGATACTAAATTATACCTAATCTCTTATAATTCTGACTTTATTCTAGTTGTAGCTCTAGTTGCATCCGAAGGGGCCACAATTGTAGTGGTCACTACTAGTAGCAAAGCGAGACTAGTATACTTCATTTTCAACTGCTGGTAGCTCGACTTTATTTTTACTAAAGTAGCAACAGGCCGGTCAGCATAGGCTACAACAAGTAGAAGGGGAGCTACAACCACAACTAGAGATAAGTACTTTACCTTTATGAAGTAGGAGAAGAAGATCGTTGATCAGTAAAGTAAAGAGCACCTTTCCCAAATTCATAAACGAAACCAATAGCTAGGATAAAGAAGAAGATCATAACAATCCAGAAACCGTAGGCGCTAGTTTGGTATACGCTTACCGCATACGGGTAAGTTAGAAGAATTTCTAGATCGAAGACTAGAAATAGAATTCCTACCAGATAAAACTGAATACTAAATGGATTTCGTGTTTGTCCATAAACCGGAGAAAATCCACATTCATAAGGAGTTACTTTCTCCGTATCTGGTCGATGTACAGCTAGAAGCAGGTTAGCACCTAGTAGAATTAGAGAAAGAATAGGGATAAAGATAAGAAAAAGTGTGATAGTATTCATTAGTAGTAAAATAGAGAAAGAGCTAGAAGGTAACAACTATTAAGAAGAGGTGATGGATGAAGGATAAAGAAAGTAATTAGCATAGTTAGACCAGCAATTAGCAGACTATGGATGTTTGTGATCCCGTTCCCTTCCACAGTAGGTGAAGTAGTTGCTTCTGTGGAAAGAACAATAGAATCTCCCGCCCCCGAGAGACTAGCTTCCACTTTGCTAGAATTGGTTACCGAAGGCGCCGAAGGCGAGTCAAAATAAAGAATCCGCACAATTTTAAGATAATAAGAGGCACTAATAACACTTACTAGAATAGCCACAATGCTTAGAAAATGGTAGCCAGCATGCATACTAGAATAAAGTACCATTTGTTTAGCAAAGAATCCCACCAGAGGAGGAATTCCTGCCATAGAGAATAGACAGAGAGCTAGACTTAGACTAAGCAGAGGATTTGATTTGAATTGTCCTGCGAGTTCTTTCGTGAAAGTGATATCTGAGTTTCCTCCCTTAGCACCGGTTGCATGAGAATTAGAATCATAAGAGGTATTTCCCATACTATTGCTAGTGTAGATACTATAACCAAAGGCAAGAAGGATGAAAAATGTAGCTGCGTTCGTAATAGAATATTGGATTAGGTAGAACAGGAAAGATTCTACAGAATCTTCTGTGTTAATAGCCAGAGCAAGAAGAAGAAACCCTACGTGACTGATAGTAGAATAAGCTAGAAGTCGTTTAATACGATATTGGCTTAGACCCAGTACAGTACCAATTAGTAGACTTAGTAGAGAGGCTACTAGTAGTAGGTTTTTCCATACATTTCCTAGAGAAGCAGATCCACTTAGTTCTCCTCCGAATGGCCCGAAGGAAAGAGCATCATTACTTCCGGCGAGAGCAGGTAGACTCACAATGCTAAAGCTACCTCCCAGTCCAGACTGAAGTTCTAGAAGGAAAAGGAAGATCGAAATTTTTGGCATTGTAGCAAGCCAAGATGTAACAATAGTTGGTACACCATCATAAACATCTGGTGCCCAATTATGGAATGGCGCAGAAGCCACTTTGAATAGTAGTCCAACACCAATCAGCACTAGCCCTAGTAGCACAGATTCTAGTACTTGCGTAGACACCCCTAGTGGACCCATTGCTTCAGTAGCCATGATACCGTCTGAAGCAGAGCTACCTGTAGTTTGACATAGACTATAAATACTTTCGAATTGTGTTAGTCCGGTGCTACTATAAATAAAGGCAGTTCCCAGTAGAATAAGAGCAGAAGAAAGACCACCTAGAAGGAAATATTTCAGTCCCGCACTAGTAGCTGATTCAGAGGTACGGTAAAGAGTTGCTAGAATATAAACAGCAAAGCTTTGTAGTTCAATAGATAGATACATACTAACAAGATCAGAACTTGTTAGTAGAAAACAAGAACCCATAGTAGTGAATACAATAAGTAGACCGTACTCGTTAATAGTAGGAACTCTGGTAGTATTGCTAGTGCTAACAACTGTATTACTGAAGTAAGATGTATTACTTGCTACAGGAGCCCAGCTTAGTAGAAGGATACCACCAATAATAAGAAGAAAAGTTTCCATTCCTAGACTAAGTGGAGTAATGTGAAAGAGTCCACTATAAATTCCTACTCCAGAAGCCACTGATTCCATGTAAAGACCGTGGAATGCCAGTAGAGCGGAGAAGAAAAGTAGTAGACTAGTAATTCTAGTGAATAGACTAGAAGTAATAGAAGAAGAGAAAAGTGGTATAGCTACAAGAAATGAAATTAGTCCTAGAAACAGCATTACTTCAAAAGCTTAGATCCGGGTAGAAAAAGCTATCAAAACCCCTAGCAAATGCAACTCCCGGCTACCGGTAGCATCCTTCGGAGCAACAGTTGAAAATAAAGTGGGCGCCTACTAGTGGCAAATGCAACAAGTTAAAGGAGAGATACCCCTCCAAGTCAATGAGAAGGAAACCTAGATATATACTAGTATTGAGAATCGAACTCAAACCCGAGTATTGGAAGTACTCTATTCTACCATTAAACTATACTAGCCCTTCCATTTTATTTACCTTATACCACAAAATAAACTATCTGATTTTTCTTCTTCTTCTACTTGTAGCTAATAAAACTACTACAAGTAGAGAAAGCTAGAAGAAAAGTATTCCACAACTGCAACTCTACTACATAGAGTAGCGGCTAACTGGTAGTAGTAGCTTATCCAACCACTACGTGCTGACTTTATTTTGAATAAAGTAAGCGAAAGTAGTAACAAGTAGTTGTGGTGGTAGCTTATGCTAACTAGTAGTTATAGTAGTAGTTGTAGCTCTAGTTGCATAAGCCACAATTGTAGTGGTCACTACTAGTAGCAACCACGACAACAATAACTACTAGTAGTGACCACAACAACTAAGGTATCAGAAAGAATCGAACTTTCCTAAAACATATTAACAGTATGTCGCATTACCACTATGCTATGACACCTATTTTCAGACTGTAGGGAATTGAACCCTAAAACTCCCACTCCCAAAGTGATCGCCCTAAACCGTTAGGCCATCAGTCTGCAGTTAATGCAGCTAGTAGTGGTCGCCCCCCCCCCCCCC
>Ga0208208_100033_pt1 | contig 18581 bp, 23 predicted proteins | sample DeeseametaMP1091_FD_184197 | JGI IMG/M metagenome (GOLD analysis project Ga0208208, IMG submission 184197) | Marine microbial communities from the Deep Indian Ocean - MP1091 (SPAdes) | ecosystem: Environmental > Aquatic > Marine > Oceanic | place: South Indian Ocean | collected 2011-03-02
AACGCGGGCCGACCAAATTGGCTGTCCGTGACATGAATTTCCTCCAGTTTGATGCAGCGATGAAATCCGGCTCCTCTTCCGGGGAACCATCGCCGGGAAAAACATAGATAGCTAATTATTAGTGTCAAGGGCTCTGATGCACAAATCGGCTTAAGGCCGAGGTTCCCCTTTCCCCGGACGGACTTATCCCACAGCTTCCGTGACGGGTATTCCGAGCGCGGTGTAGCCGTTCAGGACGGCGATGCGGACCTGGAGTTCGGCGACCTGTCGATCGAAGTCCCGTGCCATGAGCCGCTGGCCCAGCAACTTGATACAATGCATCTTTGTCTCGACGCGGCTTCGGCGGTGGTATCCACTCCATCGTCGCCAGAGCGCGCGGCCCAGGTATTTCGCCGCGCGCAGGGCCTCATTTCGCGCCACGGCTCCGGCGGTGATCGTCTTCCAGGGCTTCGCGTTCTTGCGGGGCGGGATGACGGCATGGGCACCGCGATCTGCAATCGCATCGTGGCATTTGCGCGTGTCGTAGGCGCCATCAGCCGTAACGCTACCGATTTCCTGGTCCTGCGGGATTTGGTCGAGAAGGTGGGTAGGATGGGCGCATCACCGATGTGGCTCCCGGTGACTTCGACGGCCCGGATCTCCAACGTTTCTTCATCGATCCCAAGGTGGAGCTTGCGCCAGACGCGCCGTTTCGGGCCGCCATGCTTGCGTGCGTGCCACTCGCCTTCACCTTCGACCTTGATCCCGGTGCTGTCGATCAGCAGGTGCAACGGCCCCTTGGAGCCGCGGTAGGGGATGTTCACGGCCAAGGTCTTCTGGCGGCGAGATAGCGTGCTGAAGTCGGGCACCGTCCAGTTCAGGCCGACCAGCCGTAGCAGGCTCTCGACGAACCCGGTCGTCTGCCGGAGCGCCATGCCGAACAGCACTTTCATCGAGAGGCACGTCTGGATAGCGGCATCGCTGTAGGTCTGCTGGCGGCCACGCCTGCCTGTCGGCGCGGCATCCCAGCTCATCTCGGGGTCAAACCAGATCGTCAGCGAGCCCCGGCGCTTGACTGCTTCATTGTAGGCTGGCCAGTTCCTGGTCTTGTAGGTCGGGGGTATGGGTCTGCTCATGCAGCCTGACTAACAGACTGGATTCGCAAGGTGAAACCTTCACAGCATTTGCGCAACATGTATAACCGCCCCTTGCGCAAGAGGGTTTCTGGATCAGTTTCGCGCGGTGTCGGGTGCTGACATGTATCCGGCCTCTGTTGCGGCCATCATCACGCCGCGGGCCCGTATGGTGTTCGCAGGTCGGGTCCAGATCAAAGCCGCGTGCTCGATGGCACTCTGTTGCGCTCTGGTTCTCCCGATCCCGTCTCACGACCGTGCGCCAAACGTCTCCTTGCCCTCTTCCGCTCCGACGTCCTCGCGACCAGTGACGGCTTACGCCGCAGCGGTCGGAGACTGGTAGGCGCCGCCTCGGGCCATCAGCGCCCAGACGATCCGCGCCATTTTGTTCGCCAGCGCGACCCGCACCAGCATCGGCGGCTTGCGCGTCAGCATCTCGCCAAGCCATGTGCCCGGCCGGGCAGCGGCATGAACATGCCTGTCGCGTAGCCCTTAATTGTGAGATGAGAAATCCAACGAAATCAACGGCCTTGCTTTGCCCTTAAATATGATATTTTGCCTTTAAATCGGGAGTGGACAGAACATGGGGGTCGTCGTCGGTGATCTGGCCTGTGCTAAGGTAAGCTCTTTGTATGGGGGGCTGCCATGGACGTACGGATTACAATCGAAACTACCTTCGACAACGGGGAGAAGCGCACTCATCAGCTTGACGGCATTTCTCGACCATACCGGGTGACCTGCCCAGACGGGATCGGGCTGCGCCTCGAGGATGGGAAAAGGATCCTCGAACAGATCCAGAGGGTAATCCTTTACGATCAGGTCGATGAGATCATTCGAGAAAGCCGCGTATGCCCGGATTGCGCCTCGGTTCGTGCCATTCATGACTATCGCACGCGCGATCTCGACACGCTCTTTGGGCGGGTTCGGGTCAAAGCCGCGCGCTTGCGCCGCTGTTCGTGTGATGCCAGGTCAGCGGCGATGCCCGGCGGACCTATTTCTCCGCTGGCCTATTTCTTTCCTGACCGGGCTACCCCGGAGCTGCAGCGGCTCCATGCGGAACTCGGGTCCCGGCATTCCTTTCGCGAAGCCGCGCGGCTGATGAAAAGCTTCCTCCCCTGCCATCCGCCCCATCACACCACGGTGCGTGACCGGTTGGGAAGAGTAGCCGCGGGGCTCGAGAAAAGTCGAAGGGCATCAGGCGATCCCGCTGAAGCACTTCCCAAAGGGGGTTTGACGGTTTTTCTGGACGGTGCGCATATCCGCTGTCGACCGGAGCATCAGCAGCGACACCTGGATCTTGTGGTCGGTAAGATTGAAAGTCGCAATATGTGCCGACGATTTGGCTTGGTCGCCAATGCGACGGCATCGCCAGGCAGCCGGATGCGAGAAGAGCTGTCAGACTTTGGATGGAAGCCGGGCCGTCTGTTGACGGTAATCTCTGATGGCGAGCTTGCTCTCCCGAACCTCATACGGAATGCCATGGGTGGCGACGGCCAGGTGAAGCATATCCTCGACTGGTGGCACATCTCGATGCGTATTCGACATGTCGAGGCCGCCGTTCAGGGTCTGGTCCAGATACCGGGATTCACTGGAATTCCGGTGCTGTTCCAGCGCCCCGCGAAAAGCCTTCGCTGGTGGCTGTGGCATGGCAGAGCACGGGTCGCGGAAACTTATCTGAAAGGGCTCATGCACGATTGCACCCGCCTTGCGGAAGAACCTTTGGCTGTCCGCACCGCTGCCGCTCGTGTGCAGGCCCGATGCGGGACACTGTACACCTATCTCGCGAACAACATGGAATCCCTTGTCGACTATGGCCGACGGTACCGTAACGGGCTGCCCATCTCGTCATCTCGTGCCGAAGGATCAGTCGATGACATTGCCAATGCCCGCATGGGAAAGCGCAGAAGGATGCGGTGGTCGCCCAAAGGGGCTCACCGAGTAGCCGTCACAAGGGCCGCAGTTCTCGATGGTCGGCTGACCGTCGCAAACAGAAAACGCGCCGCATGACCCCCATGTTCTGTCCACTCCCGGCAGAAGGTCGACGCCTTCGTCGAGCATTACAACCATCGGCGCTATCACGAGAGCCTGCAGAACCTCACCCCGGCCGACGTCTACTTCGGGCGCGGTCAGACCATCCTGCAACAGCGAGAAAGGATCAAACGAAAGACTATCGAAACCCGGCGCTTGCTTCACCGAAGATCCGCCGCATAATCAGACCAACCAGATGTGCCAGACCCTCTCTTAGATCAGGCCGCCAACTGGCCCAAAAACTCTGACGACGGACATCCCAACGAACCGGTACAGCCTCCTATTGCGCCTCAAGAAACCTCATAATTTTTATCCGACGCTCAGAAAGAAAGGCCCCATAGCCTTCCAGCAGCCCGATATCGCTCACTTCACACTCGGAACTCGGGCGCCCCTCTTCGACTTTCTTTAGGGCCCGCTCAACCGACGGAGGCCGAGCGTCGGTAGACATAAGTCGATGCGCGAGATCGACATCCATCGCCTGCACCAACTCGGGTGCGAGTGCAGAACGGCATTCAAAGTGGCAAATGCGCAGCGCTAGTTCTTTGAGTCGGTCATCTTCGAAGGACTGTGCGATTGCGTGCCGTTCGCTCCAAGGAGCGCTGTGGAACCGATCACACAGCGTAGCGTCGTTCCGACTTGAAAACTTGGTGTACAACATCTCTTCAACATGACCTGGCTCAGGATACTGCGCACGGTTTTCTGAGAAGACTCGCTCGATTCGAGTTTTGAGCCCCTCGTCTTCCACAATTCGCGCGGCCCGATCCTCTAATTCTTCGCATGAGGTGCCCACGAAAAATTCCTCGGATGCTTCCCAAAGTGGCATCATTGTCGGACCTGCGTTTGATCGAACTCTCCGGATTGGGCGTGGTGGGCTCAATAACCAGCTTGCCAACTGCTCATCTGACATTGATGCGAGCTCTTCGATTGGCTCGACCAAGCTCAAGCAAAGCATGCCATTTGGTTGGTCGGGTTCATTTGCAACGAAAACTACAGGAGTGTGATATGCTCTGTTTCCATAAAACTCCGTAAGTACGAAGGGTTCGTCCGACGTAACAAAATCGGCAACCGAAGCTTTGTTGGAGAAACGCACAAACCTTCGCCAAAGATCCGGGCTCAGCTTCTTCACAAGACGGCAGAGCTCAAGCGTTGTTTGTGTGTCGAACATTGCATCGTGTGCCTTGAGCACTGCAATTCCGTTGGCCGCTGCAATATCATGCAAGCGGAAGCTTGGATCACCTGAGTCCTTGAGCGGCACGCGTAGGGCGTTGTCACCAGACGCCGAGCAGGACAAAGCGAGTGACATAACGTCATTCCGAGCGTTCCCATGAAGGCTCGTAAGGTAGGGAGGGTGCAATGTTCGATACAACGCATGGCGAAGAAACTCTTCGTCAAATCTTATGGAATTGTATCCTAAAAAAATGGCTGGAGACCAAGACAGCAGCCGCTCATTCAAATCCCGCATCATTTGATAATGGGTGGAAAGATGCTGGTCTGTCAGTGCTTCAATTGACAAACCGTTGGCAAGCATCGCCTGAACGTCCGGAACAACATTCGGATCGATTCTTGATCTCAATTCGAACCGATCGGTTTCGTTGAGGTCATTGTCTGTTCTGACGGCTGCAAATTGAACGATCTGATCGAAACCAGCGTGCAAACCAGTAGTTTCAGTGTCAAAAAATATGAACGACATGTGGCCACCAAAATCACATGAGGTTGGCCAGCCGGTATTTCATTGCAGACACGCTGACCCGAAATTTCTTGGCGAGCTTCTCGACCTTGGCCTCATCATCCAAATCCAAGCCCTCTTTGCCACAAGCATCCAGCAGTAGTTGGTGAGGCATTAGAAGTTCCGACGCGAATGTATTCGCTTCGACCTCCAACGGGTCTGTGCCTTGCGAAGATACTTGATCGCGCCTCAATGCCCGCAACCCCTTGGAAAGGTGAACTTCGCCATGCAGTCTTTCCTCATGCAATACGTGATGAGCCAGCTCATGCGCCGCCGAAAACCTTTGTCGATTGGGATGGTGCAAAGCGTTTACCCCGATCATCGAAACGCCGTCTTGGCTATAGGCCATACCCGATAAGTCCTCATCCAGAGGCGCGTAATCAAGCACTATGTTCCGGCTCTTGATAATGCGCTCTACGGGAACTGGCGCTCGTTGAATATTGTGCTCTTCAAGTATTCTGCGCGCCGCCGTGATTGCTCGTTCTTTGTCCGCACTCATCGTCCGGTACTCTGCTTCGCGCCCTGTTTCAAAGCGTTGCGGATGAGTTGCTCTACACCTGCCTTGCTGGCCTCAGACAGTTTCTCGCTAGTACGCATTTGCGGTTCTTCCTCCCTATTCTGACCAATACTCAGAGGAGGTAGCAGGTCAGATAACGAAGACACTTCGAGTGCGTTGGCTATCGAATAAAGGTGATGGAGGCCAACATTCTGCTGACCGCGCTCTATGTTCGCAATCGACGCACGCGAGAGCCCCGTTTTCTGAGCGAGCTCCAATTGGGTCATGTTGCCTTGCTGCTTCCTTCTGGTCGCCACTGCACGACCGAACGCCCTGTGTATCAGTTCCCTTGACATGCGCTCCGTTACCATTTTTGTCATTGCCGTGTCAATATCTCAAACATCATGTTTGTATTTTAAACATTTCATTCTGTCGTTGTGCTTGTATTGACAACACGCGGTTAACCATCCATCCTAAGTATGACCAACAAGAATCGGGCACTGGAAACGAAAGGGGCAGATCATGGCAAACCAGGGAAAAGGTGGCGGCGGATACCGCAGCGCGAAGTCGGGTCGCTACGTCACGAAGACATACGGGAAATCGCATCCACGGACGACTATCCTAGAGGCGCCCGGAAAGAGTGGGTCCACGGGCGGGAGCTACCGAAGCGCTGTAAGTGGTCGTTTTGTGACGGCGAAGTACGGGAAGGCCAACCCGAAAACTACTGTGCGCGAAAGATAGCAATCTCGCCTTGGAAACCTCCTCGCGGAGTAGATGGGCAGAAGCACATACAGGAGAAGACATGGGAACTAGGGAGTTGAGCAGATGCTAGAATTCAGACGCAACGGGCGCAAAATGTCGAGCCAACAGTTCTTTGACGGCATCAAGAAGGATATGCTTGCCAAGGCCGAAGGCGAGGTGGAGCGACGCCTGCGAACCCTTTGTGATCCCGAAACAGGTCAACCAGTTAAGGTCACCAAGCAGGTTCGAAATGGCAAGGCGACTTGGAATGTCGAAGGTTCGCCAAAAGCCATCGCAGAAGCAAAGAAAATCATGGGCGCAAGCTGAGGCCAAGCCCTGCGATCGGGCGGTCTTGGTGTGTGTTTCCAGAAGAGAAGTTGAGGTCAAATGAGCATTTCCGACGATTTCAAAGCGTTTTTGGAAAACATCCAGGTCGATAACGCCGAAACTATTTCGCTACGGTACGGCGAGGTTACAGCTGCCCTTAACAAGCAGTTCCGAGATACCGAATCCAAGACAGCAAACAGCCTCCAAGTTGGATCCTACGGACGGTGGACCGCCATCAAGGGTGTGTCTGACTTGGACATGATTTACATCATGCCCGCCGGAAAATGGGACGACTATAAGAACAGTGGTCAGACCAAGCTGCTCCAAGACACCAAAGAAGCTATCAAGCGTCGCTATCCGTCTACAACGGTACGTGTGGACCGTTTGGTTGTTCGCGTCCTTTACAAGGACTTCCACATAGAAGTGATGCCAGCGTTCAAGCAGGATGATGGTAGTTACAAATACCCAGATACCGCGAATGGCGGATCGTGGAAGATCACTAAGCCGCAGGCAGAAATTGATGAAATGCGCGAGGCCAACAAGCGCAAGAACCGCAACCTTCGTCGACTTTGTAAAATGGCGAGGGCGTGGAAAAACAAACACGGTGTCGCCATGGGCGGACTATTGATCGATACCTTGGCGTACAATTTCCTAGAATCGACAGACGAATACGACGATCGAAGCTATTACTATTATGACTGGATGTGCCGGGATTTTTTCAAGTTTCTGGCCGATCAACCGAAGCAATCCGAATACGCCGCATTGGGTAGTCGGCAACGAGTGCGGGTCAAGAAGCGCTTCGAGACGAAGGCCAAGAAGGCCTATGACTTGTGCGTTAAGGCAATCGAGGCCAGCGGTCAAAAGAATGAGCGCCAAAAGTGGCGTGACGTATTCGGCAATGCCTATCCGGCACCTGTGACGAAGAGCGCAGCGGGAGAGTCCGCAGCGTATTCCCATGTCTTTAGAGACACTGAACAGTTTGTTGAAGACAGGTTCCGTGTCGATATTCGCCATCATCTTCGAATCAACTGCGAGGTTACTCAGAATGGGTTCCGCCCTACGATGCTCCGTGAGCTACTAGAAGGGTACGGTATCCTCCGACCGCAGAAAGAACTTCGGTTTTTTCTTTCCGACACATCGGACCTGCCAGATGATATTGAGCTGTACTGGAAAGTCCTGAACCGAGGTGACGAAGCCGAGCGCCGCGATATGATCCGGGGTCAGATCGTGCGCGACGACGGACGCGGCGAGCGTCGAGAAACGACAAATTTCCGCGGCGATCACCTCGTCGAGTGCTACGCCGTCAGCCGTGGCGTTGTCATAGCAAGGGACATGATCCGTGTACCGATCCGTGTGCGAGACGCCGAGGACGAAGACTATGCAGCCTGACTACGATGTCGCATTTGAAGACCAAGTCAGGGAATGCTTCGGACGTGTGGTCTATACCCACAAGACCCATGAACGTATGGCCGATCATTGCGCGGCTACTTTGCGCAGATACAAGATGGCCCAGATCGCGCTCTCAGCACTTACCAGTGCCGGCGCAGTCGGGGTCATAGCAAGTGACCAGAAATGGGTAGAGATCGCGACCGTCGTGGTCTCTTTCCTGACGCTGTTCGTAGCCGCTTACCTAAAAAACTTCGACCCAGGCGCCATCGCCCAAAAGCACCGCGACGCAGCTGCAAAGCTCTGGAATGTCCGTGAGTGTTATCTTTCGCTTCTGACGGACCTCGTAAGGCTTGAGCACGAAGCAGCAATCGAGCGTCGTGACGAACTGCAGGCGGCTCTCGCAGCCCTTTATGCAAGCGCACCACAGACTGACGGTAAGGCATACCGGGAAGCGCAACATCGACTGAAAAAGCTAGAAGATATGACCTTTTCCGACGATGAAATCGACTGCTTTCTTCCTTTCTCCCTAAAACGGTCAGGCGGACGTCCCAAGCCAATCGAAATTCGTCCGAGCGAAGGCAAAAGCTAAATCATGGCGAAGAACATATGCATATTCTCGGACGGAACCGGCCAGATGGGTGGCGCCAGGCCGGACCAACGGCTATCGAATGTCTACAAAATGTATCGAGCCATGCGTCCCGGCCCAGATTCACCAATTGGCCCGAAGGACCAAGTGGCCTTTTACGACCCCGGCCTGGGAACGGGAGAGCGGGGCGGATTTTTCGGCCGGATCAAGCCGATTCTTGAAAGCGCCGTCGGAACTGGCATCGACCACAACATCATCGATTGCTACGAGCAGATCATTGCCCATTACGAGCCCGGTGATCGCGTGCTGCTGTTTGGGTTCTCTCGCGGAGCCTATACGGTCAGAGGGCATTGCCAACTTATTTGCACCCGGCTGAATGCGGCCTGCTCCGCGCCCGTCATGCGGTCATCTCGAGTGCGTAGCCGTTCCAAAGATCAAAGGCATCGGATCGGGCGTGGCGGTACGATGTGGCGGTAAGACGATAGCGGCGGGGACGGAAGAACATGTTGATCTGGTCATGTGCGTCCAGAAATCTCTGAGCCTGTCCGGGTGACTTGAACCGCCCCATGAGTTTCTCTCGCTTGCGGGTTGGCCGATGGGATCCTTCGATCCGGTTGTTCAAGCCCTTGTGCGCCCGATGATCAGCATTCGCCACGAGGTTGCGGATCGGCCTGATGTAACTGCGCAGCTTGTCGGTGATCACGACCCGCGGCGCGCCAAACCGGTCGATCAGCCGCTTCAAGAACCGGCTGGCGGCCTTTGCATTACGTTGCTTTTGCACGAGAATGTCGAGCACATTCCCATTCGCGTCGACTGCCCGCCAAAGCCAGAACTTCACGCCATTGATCGGAACAACGACTTCATCCAAGTGCCATTTGTCACTGGCGCCCGGCCTGTCGCGCTTGATGCAATCGGCGAAATGGCGGCCAAACCGGTTCACCCAGTTCCGGACGGTTTCCCGGCTGACCATCACGCCGCGTTCGGCCAGCAGATCCTCGACATCTGCCGTGCTCAGCGCAAACCGATGGTAAGCCCAGACGGCATAGGAGATGATCTCGCGGGGAAAACGAAAGCCCTTCAGGCGTCGAATTGTCGGCACGGTTTTCATGATGACCGCCTATCCCGACGGAACCCCGTGATCAACTTGGCAATGCCGCCACGCTACCGTGCATCTGGCTACATCGAAACCGTCCCGGCGCAGCTGGTGCCAAACCTTTCGAACGCCGTAGACCTTGTAGTTCTGTTCCCGGACACACTCGATCTCGAGCTTCAAGTCCATTTCCCGCTTCGCCCGAGCCGGCAGCAGATCTGCGTTCGGCCTCTTGGCCGTGCGGTCGTAGAACGTGGACTAGGCAATCGGCAGGGGCTTGTAGATCGGCCCGACCCCGATGGTGTCACATTGCTCTTCGATAAAGGCGATCATGTCTTGGACCGGCGGTCGAGCTCCGCCTGTGCAAAATATGCTGACGCCTTCGGCAGGATCTCGTTGACTTGCTTCAGTTCGCGATTCTCGCGTTCCAAGGCCTTCAATTTCACGGCCATTTCGGTCGTGATACCGGCGCGGTCTCCGCGATCAACTTCGGCCTTCTTGACCCGCTCGTTCAGCATCTGGGCTGCGCAACCGATCTTCGAGGAAATCGATAGGATCACCGCCAGCGGCTCTCATGCTGCCCTGCGATGTCCAAAACCATGCGAACAGCGCGTTCGCGTACTTCCGGTGAATATTTGTACGTCGTCTTGCTCATGATGCTCCATCCTACTCAGGACTTGGAGCCTCCGGCAAACCCGGTTCGGTTCAATCCTCAAACATGTGATGTGGCTCCTTAGAGCTGGCTTAAAGGCCAAATCATTGTACACTAAGCTGGCGCAGGGGCCGCCCACAGCATCAGGTCAGTTCGGAGGTTGTGGAGTTGCAAACCGGCCTGTTTGCAATTCCCACTTTAGATGGCCGATCCGAATCGCCCCACAATCCAGCACGTAGTCTCATCTGTGGCTAGAAGCCAACCGATGCTTGGGCTTCTTGATGCACTTACGCTCGACCCACCCGCACCTTCACGTAGCTTTATGTTTTTAAGCTATTTTTGAGACTTTCTCTACGTCGCAGTGCCCGGCCTTCTCAAATTTTTAGTCAACTTGTTGACTACTTGTCCAATAATCGACTAGTCCTCAAAGGGAGGACAATGTTTTGAAAATTTGCTCAAGCATTCTAAGGGAGGAAACGCATGAAAACTCTGAGAAACACCGTGGCAGCACTGTCGCTTCTTGCTTCTATCGCGGCAGCACCTGCAAACGCCGAACTTCGAAGCATCACCATTGGCACCAATCCTGCAGGTTCCACTTTTTTCCTGATCGGGGGCGGTTTCGCCAAGATGTTCCAGGAAGAGCTTGGCATTCGATCAACGGCGCAACCCCAAGTGGGTTCGTCAGTCTACCTGCCATATATCAACAATGGAGAAATGACACTGGGTCTTTCTTCGTCCATGGATGCAGGCTTAGCCTACACGGGCGAGGGGTTCCCGGCTTCAAACCCCAATCTTCGTACACTCGGCCGTATTTGGATTCTGCCCTACGCGTATATTGCGGCTCGAGATTCCGGAATTACGCGAATGGAAGACCTGGCCGGAAAGAGGGTCATGGGAAACATGCCGACCAACGTGGCCCTGACCTTAGTGAACAAGGCCATGCTGGAAAGTGCCGGCCTGACAACGGACGATGTTGTTTTTGCAAATTCCGGTGGATTACTTGATGGTATCAATGCCGTCGTGGAAGGACGCGCTGATGCAGCACCCGTCGCCGTCACGATGCCTGACCTGATTGAAGCCAATAGTGCTGCGAAAGGTGGAATCGTAGTTATCACGAATGGCGCAAAGGCCAGCGAAGGTTTCTATGAACAGCTTGTCCCTGGAACACGTCTGGGCGTCACCAAGCCCGTTCCCGCCCGTCCATTTGTGACCGAAGAAACCAGTATCGTAAATTATGACACGCTGCTTGTCACAAGCACATCATTGTCAGACGAGGACGCCTATACGCTCACTCGCACGCTTCATGAAAACTGGGAGCAATTGAAGAAAGACTACCCGCCCCTCCGAGGCGTTGCCCTGAATGATCTGGCTCTCGCCGAGTCAACCATTCCTTACCATCCCGGTGCGGTTCGATATTATCAAGAAATCGGTTTGTGGACCGACCAACATGATGCGAACCAGGCGCGCGTGTCGCGCTGATTATCCTGAGAAATCACTGAAACCTTTGACCCCGCCGTGACATTGGCGGCGGGGATTTGGAAACGCGCGCGATGAAAAAAATTAACAACCATCTGCTCAACATCTACGTCGCGCTGCTCTGCGTGATAGCGATAGGCTGGGTAATGAACGTGCAGGACTACTTGGGCCTGTCACTTGTCACGCAGCAGGTGATTGCCATAGCTGCAGGACTTGCCATTGGTATCGCCTTTCTTAAACACCCATATTCCAAACGCAGTGCGGGTATCGATTTTACACTTGCCCTGATTTCTAGTGGAAGCTGGCTCTGGTATGCACTGAACTTCGAAAGCTGGATGCTTTTGCTAGCTTATCGCACGCCAGATATGTGGATTCCAGGCATTGTGGCCATAGTACTAATGATGGAGGCTCTACGCAAGTCCGGCGGTATGATTATCGCGTCATTGGTAATCTGTATCGTCGCCTATGGTTTTGTCGGACATTTTCTGCCTGGCGTCCTGCGTGCCGAGGTGTATCCGCCAACTAAGACGGTGCTTTATCTTTATGCGGATAGTAGCGGCATTCCGGGAATTGTGCTGAGAATTATCATCAATCTAGTAATTCCTTTCATTCTATTTGGAAAAATGATGGAAATTGCTGGAGGAATGACTTTCTTCACGAATTCGGCAATGCGAATGCTAGGACGGTGGCGTGGCGGGCCGGCAAAGGGTGCATCGTTTGCATCCGCCGCGTTTGGCATGCTGTCAGGATCGACAGTAGCAAATATCTTGTCCACAGGCATCGTAACCATACCACTTATGAAGAAGACAGGCTTCCGACCTTATCAGGCGGGCGCGATCGAAGCTGTCGCATCAAATGGCGGGCAGATCATGCCACCGGTAATGGGGGCAACCGCTTTCATTATCGCGGAGTTCCTACAACTGCCCTACAGTTCCGTAGTGCTCGCGGCAATTACACCCGCTCTACTCTACTATATTGTCCTGTTCGTGAAGATTGATGCGATTGCCGCTTGTGAAAACATCCGCGGACTATCGTCGGAGGATCTACCGCGTAAAGAGGATGTCTATAACGGTAGCTGGGTTTTCGTTCTGCCGCTACTCCTAATGATCGTGCTGATGTTCGGAATGGGTTATGATCCAGGAAAATCTGCGGTAATTGTTTCTGGGGCCGTGCTGGTCGCATATGCTATTCGCAACCGTTTCCGAATTAAGGCAACTGATCTCTGGGCCGTCATCAAAGGCACAGGAAGCGATTCTATTCCTGTCATCCTTATCGGTGCGGGAGCAGGTGCTGTAATCGGCGTGATGAACTCTTCCGGTTTCGCTTTCCAACTGACTCTCATGCTTACACATTTGGCAGAACAGTATGGTATGTTTGCGATGCTATTGATGGCCGCTCTGGTGTCCATCGTGCTTGGAATGGGAATGCCGACCGTTGCTGTTTATGTAGTACTTGTAACAATCGTGGCACCTTCCGTTATTGAGCTTGGCGTTGACCCTTTGGGAGCACACCTGTTTCTATTTTACTTCGGGTTGATGAGCATGATTACGCCACCCATTGCAATGGGTAGCATCGTGGCGGCGCAAGTAGCGGGCGCAAGCATCTGGACAACCGGGTTCTACGGACTGAGGCTTGGGATCAGCGCCTATTTGTTGCCGTTTCTTTGGATTTACAATCCCGCGCTCCTACTAAACGGCTCTACGATTGAAATCATCATCGTCCTTGCCAACTGTGCCGCTGCGGTAATGCTACTCCGGTCTTCCATGTTGCCGAGTCCATTTAGCAGACTTCCAAACTGGGTGTTCGCGGTGCTTGCGGTTGCACTGGCAATTTTCTGCGGCGGCGCGACGGTTTGGTTTGGATCCACAAGTCTGACTGCGCTTGGAGTTTCCGTCTTCGGCCTTGCGCCACTGCTCCCAGGTCTTCGGCTCTCAGATGTGGCCGACTCCATGAATTCATCAACTCCCGAAACGCTAGACACCCATCGCGGTGCCCGTCTTGAAAAAGAGGATAACCAATGAAACACAATCTCGAAATTTCCGGCCAAACAAACCTCGAAGAGGGAGTAGTTGACCGGGAGGTTTTTGTTAGCGAAGACATCTACCAGCAAGAAATTGAAACGCTTTTCACACGAGCCTGGCTCTTCGTCGGCCATGAAAGCCAAATTCCTAATCCCGGAGATTTCTTTACTTCACGAATGGGTGAAGAATCTGTGATCCTTGTGCGGGACAAGGCTGGCGTGATTCATGTCTTTCTTAACTCCTGCCGCCACAGAGGAATGAAGGTTTGCCGTTATGATCAAGGCAACACCTCTCTTTTCACATGTCCGTATCATGCTTGGACGTATGCAACCGACGGAAAAGTACGCGGTATTCCGCAGTACCAAGAACTTTATGCCGGGGTATTGGATCGAGAAAAATGGTCCTTGATCGAAGTTCCGAGAATGGTCAACTACAAAGGCACAATCTGGGCATCGTGGGATGAAAACGCGCCGGAATTCGAGACCTATCTAGGCGATGCGAAGGTTCATTTGGATCAAGCATTGGATTGCCGTGACGGACGCCCTGGCGGATCAGAAGTCATTGGTGTGCACAAATGGGTGTTCCCTTCGAATTGGAAACTTGCCTCCGAAAATTTCCTTGGCGACTCGTATCATAACCCAAGCCACCGATCGGTTGACCTCATTGGAATTGGACCTTCGGCACGGACGGGAGCAAAGGGTCGACGCGACAACGAGTTAGAGTTGGCTAAGCACGTTTGGATTAGTTTCGCGGCCGGTCACGGTGTTCATTCGGCGGTGCAGGCGGCTGGGGCTGAATATATTGCGCAATTTGCGAATGATCCCGAAATTGAGGAGTACTTCCGGCATTGTCACAACGAACGCAACGCGCGGCTTGGCGATAATGCTCGGTTGTTGCCGTTTACCGGCACGATATTTCCAAACACCTCATATCATGGTCGGCAACCACGGAACCTATGCGTATGGCACCCGCATGGCACCACCGAGACCGAGGGCTGGCGCTTCTTCCTTGTTGATGCAGACGCGCCAGCTAAGGTAAAGGATTTTCTGAGGCGTTTCTACATGCGCTATTCCGGTCCTGCTGGGATGACCGAGCAAGACGATATGGAAAACTGGCTTTACGCAACACGCGCCAGTGTCGGCACGATCGCGCGGCGCTATCCATTCAACTACCAACTGGCGCGGAATCAAGCGGAGCTTCACCCGGAAGTTAATGGGCTGACAGTGCGCGGACGCGTGACGACAAAGATGACCGAACACATGGCGCGTGGTTATTACCGGCGTTGGCGTTCTTATCTGGATGGTGCTGATTGGGACGAGTTACTGGGGCAGAACGATCCTCGCTTCTCGAACGCAAAAGAGGCTGAAGAATGAGTTCTGGCGCGGTTATCGTTTCCGGCGGCACCTTCGGCTTGGGGCGTGAAATCTCGTTGCGCTTGGCCGAGGCGGGCTACCCAGTGACGGCTTTCGGCCTCGAAACGCCGCAGATCTCTAGCATTGCAGGAAATTCCATTCCTGCTCTGCGCAGTGAGGCAGAAAGCCGGGGACTGGACCTGCATGCAGTGGAGGCTGATGTCACTTCCGAGGCAGATGTTGCGCGGATCGTTGAAACCACCATCGCAAGGCACGGAAGGATTCACGGAATAGTCAACAATGCCGCCATAGGACCTTTGGGCACCGTCATGGATACCGACCCAGGAATTTGGGACAAAATCATGGCAGTGAACCTGAGAGGGCCATTCCTGATGTCTCGTGCGGTGATCCCTCATTTCGTTAGCAATGGTGGCGGCTGTATTGTCAATGTTGGATCTGGAGCGGGTTGGGGCAAAGCTAACATGGCAGCTTATGCCACATCTAAAGGCGGCATTATCGCAATGTCCGCGTCAATGGCTCTAGACCATTTTTACGACCGGGTCCGGGTTAACACCGTCATCCCGGGTGGCGGAGGTATCGTTGCTGGAATGAGTCTAGGGCGGGTTGGGGGCGACATATCCCGGCTTGGCCCCGGCGCGGTCGGGACCGTGGCGGGGCGAGTGACGACGGGCACAGATTTGGGCAATGCGATCGCCTGGCTTATGTCGCCGGAAGCTGAAGCCATAAGCGGAACTATCATAGATGTTGGCTGCTTTGCCCATCAAGGATCATCAGTCCCGCTCAAACGCACTAAAATTGAGGAGAAATCCAATGGATAATGTTGCCATTAGCTCGCCAACCCTTGACCGAAACGATGCCTATTTTCGGCTCCGTGGGGAAGTAGAAGAGCTTTTCTATGACGAAGCATCAATGCTTGACGAACGCCGTTTCGATGAATGGTTGGAGCTCATGCATGAAGACGTAGTCTATTTCATGCCGATGCGTCGGAACGTAAAGTTTGGCATGCACGATGAGCGAGAAAATACCCGGGTTGATGAGGGTATCAGTTGGTTCAATGAAGACAAATGGACGCTTCGCAAACGGGTGGAACAGATCTTGACCGGTGTTCATTATGCCGAAGAACCGCTTTCACGGATCGCCCATTTGATCACGAATGTTCAGATTCGATCCACTGTTCCAGAGATCGAAAACGCCTCTGAGATCAGGACGAGTTGTCGTTTTCATGTCTATCAGAATCGAGTCGAGCACGAACACTACAGCTTTGTCGGTCGTCGTTACGATACTTTAGTTCGTGTGAACGGGGCACTGAAGATTCGCGAACGCAAGATCATCCTTGATCAGAACGTACTACTTGCGAAGTGCCTGACAGCGTTCTTCTAATACATAAGGAAACTAATCAATGAGCAATAAAGGCAATGTCGATATCGGGATCGGCGTAAACCTTATGGACGTAACCGAAGCCCAGACACTGCGCTTGAAAGACGGGCGGATTGGCACGGTGACTGAAAACATGGGTGACGGTCAGTGGGTGGAAATGCGTTTTCAAGACGACGATGTTGAGCTCATCCATAGCCAAGAAATAGACGCGATCATATGACGCGCCATAGGATTGAACCATGCTGAGAATGCGTTATATGCCGTGCGATTTTCACCCCTTGTTACTTATCTTGGGGGCCGCTGATGAGTTGCAGAGATTCTCCGAATTGCTGTTACGCTTCGCTGAGAGTGGACAATCCGTAGAACTGACATCTGAAGGCGTATTTTCAGAAGATACGCAGGTTGTTCTACATGAACTCGGCACAGCGAGAAACGAACGGCAAGGTCTATGGGTGGCAGAATTCGGAGTGCGTCCGGTACTCGAGTGGTGCCTAACACGGGAAACCGCAAAGAATTTTGCAAGTGAGGTTTTAAAGACAGCGAACGGGCAAAGCCTGGCTGGGTCATCGACGCTTGAATGCGAGGTTTTGAACGAGATTCGTGTAAAGGTGTCATTTGGAGAGTTTGAGGAGCAATTCCTTCTTGGGGATATTTGGTAACGACAATGCAAAATGATGGATGCGGTAAAAAGGTCGTAATCGTCGGCGCTGGCCAGGCGGGAGTGTCTATGGCATTTCGCCTGCGTCAAAAAGGATATCGCGGCTCTATTACAATGATCGGCGACGAAGTCTGGCCGCCATATCAGCGCCCTCCGCTCTCTAAGAAATATCTAACCGGAGAACTTGCACGTGATCGGCTTTCTCTGAAGCCGGCTGAAACTTATGAAGAGAACGGTATTGAGCTTTTGCTTGATCGACGTGTTGCTAGGGTCGATCGTGCGGCCAGGAGAGTTTTTTTTGACGGGAACGATGACAATAGCCTTGACTATGAAACGTTGATATTTGCCACTGGAGGAAGACCCCGGCAACCTGACGATCTAGGCGATACTTTGCCGGAGAATATATTCACATTGCGGGCTATCAGCGATGCGGACGCAATGCGCGAGCGCCTTGCGCCTGGTAAGCATCTGCTGGTTGTTGGTGGTGGGTATATTGGTCTGGAACTCGCAGCTGTGGCACGGAAGCGTGGGCTGAAGGTGACTTTACTGGAACAAGCGCCGCGTATTTTGGGCCGCGTCGCGTGTTCACAAACAGCTGACTATTTCCGACACTTGCACACTGAAAATGGTGTCACCCTCCGCGAGGGGGTTTCGATTGAAAGCTTCGAAGGACCGGAACAGCGACCATCATTCGTAAAATTGACTGAGGGCGACGAAGTTTCCTTTGATGTTGCCGTGTTCGGTATCGGTTTGCTGCCCAATGATACAATTGCACGTGAAGCAGGCCTTGAGTGTGCCGGTGGTATTATCGTCGACGGTTGGGGACGAACCTCAGATCCCGATATTCGCGCCGCTGGTGATTGTGCCCGGTTACCGTACCGGGGCGACATGATTCGCCTAGAATCCGTTCACAACGCCATCGCTCAAGCCGAACACATTGCTGATGACATCGTGTGCCCTGGTGGGCCCAGCTATGCGCCCGTGCCATGGTTCTGGTCAGATCAATACGACTGCAAGCTCCAGATCGCGGGCCTCAACCTTGGATATACCAAAGTTGTGACTCGACCGGGGACTAAACCTGGAGCTTTCTCCAATTGGTATTTCAAGGGTGAAGAAATGATCGCGTGTGATGCAATAAACGACGCCCGATCCTTTATGATGGCAAAGCGTTGGTTGGCCGTTGCTCACCGTCCCTGCCCCGAGTTGATCTGCGATCCCTCGTGGGACCTCGCCAAATTCTGAGCCTAGCCGGAGGCTAGGAACCTATTCGACCGAGGAGAAAAGATGGTCAAAATTATCTATGTTGAAGCCGATGGAACCGAACGTGCGGTAGATGTGGCTGAGGGGCATTCCGTCATGGAAGGTGCCGTGTCTAATGGTGTCCACGGGATCGTAGCAGAATGCGGAGGGGCCTGTTCCTGTGCGACTTGTCATGCCTACATTGACGTCAGTTGGCTTGAAAAAACAGGTTTGGCCGAAGGTGACGAAGCAGACATGCTTGAATTCGCACACGAACCAAAACCAACCTC
>Ga0208208_100050_pt1 | contig 15919 bp, 14 predicted proteins | sample DeeseametaMP1091_FD_184197 | JGI IMG/M metagenome (GOLD analysis project Ga0208208, IMG submission 184197) | Marine microbial communities from the Deep Indian Ocean - MP1091 (SPAdes) | ecosystem: Environmental > Aquatic > Marine > Oceanic | place: South Indian Ocean | collected 2011-03-02
AAGTGGACTGGTACTCGTGTTGATCTTATATTTGGATCAAATTCTCAGCTAAGAGCAATAGCAGAAGTTTATGCTTGTGAAGATTCTAAACCTAAGTTTCTTGCTGATTTTATATCTGCGTGGACAAAAGTGATGAATCTAGACCGTTTTGATCTAAAGTAAAATTTAAAAAATATAAAATTTGACATGTCTAGATTAAGAAGAGACTTAGATGGGATATTAAAGAAAAAAAATCAAAGAATCTTTAGCTAAAGATTTTATTTAATTTTTCCCCACAAAGAATTTTTGTAAATCCATCCATTAAAGTTACCAGAAGTAATTTTGCACCATTTCATTTTACATTTTTTTATCAAAACTAATCTTCCTACTTCAAGTTTAGCAATTGGTTTTGAGTAAATGGTAGGCTTTTTATAAATAATAGAATTATTTTTAATATTTATGCCAGATTTTCTTCTCGAAAGTTGTGAAATATGTATCCAACCAGAGTTATTTTCAAAGTCTTTAATCTGCCTCCATGTTTCAGATTTATCAATAATAATAACTGGTAGATATTTTTTTTTGTAAACTAACTTAATTGGATATTCAAAAGATGGACCTTGTCGCAAATTAACTTCAATATTTTTTAAAGTTAAGAATTCTTTATTTTCGTTTGCATTAATGTTTGAAAAAAATAGCAAGAACGAAAAAAATAAAATAATAAAAATAAAATAATTATTTTTATTTTTTTTCATAACAATAACAATCAGAACGTTTATTTAATTTTACTTTTCTGAATGTAAGTTTTAAAGCGTCAATTATTAAAATATGACCACAAAGAGTATTCCCAATATTAAGGATTTCCTTTACTACTTCGTTTGCTTGAATGCTACCAACAATGCCTGCTAAAGGGCCTAGAACCCCCTCGTATTCACAATTATCAATATCAGGGTTTCTTGGCATTTTAGGAATAAAGCATCTAAGACAAGGAGACTTTTTTTTAGAAAAATTAAAAGTATAAATTTGACCATCAAACTTACTTATTGCTCCGGAAACCAAAATTTTTTTATTTTTTAAACAATAATCATTAATTAAAAAACGTGTTCTAAAATTATCACTTCCATCTACTATTAAATCAAATTTTTTTGCAATTTGATTTATATTTATTATTGTCAAATTCTTGTTAAAAGATTTAAGTTGTATATCTGGATTAATTTTTCTTAGTTTACTAATTGCTGCAGAGGATTTATTTTTATTAACATCATTAGTTTCAAAAATAATTTGGCGACTAAGATTAGATATTTTAACATTATCTTTATCAACAATTCCAATTTTACCTATACCTAATGCAGCCAAATAGATTGCAATAGGTGAGCCTAGTCCTCCAGCGCCAACAATTAAAACACTAGATTTCAAAAGTTTTTTTTGTCCGATTACACCAACTTTTTTTAAAATTATTTGTCGTGAATATCTATCTATTTGTTTTTTTGTAAATTCCATTAAGATTTTTTTATTTGCCTGTTGAGCCGAACCCACCTTTGCCTCTTACTGTTTTAGGAAGATTTTTAACCTCTTGAAGTTTACCCTTCACTACTGGGCATAAAATCATCTGAGCAACTCTATCGCCTGATTTTACCATAAATGATTTTTTACTTAAATTTATTAAAATAATTTTTATTTCGCCTCTATAATCTGAATCAACGGTACCTGGTGTATTTAAAATAGAAATACCTTTTTTTGCCGCTAAACCTGATCTTGGTCTTATTTGTATTTCATAATGTCTTGGAATCGCTACGGCAATACCAGTTGGAATCATTGCCGTTTTACCCGGATTAATAATTATTTTATTTTTAATATATGCCACAAGATCCATTCCTGAAGATCCAGAGGTTTTATAAGCTGGAAGTTTGATATTTTTATCAAACTTTTTAACTAATATTTTTACCATGTGTACTATTGGATAAAATTATTAATTATTTTTCTAGCTATTTTATTTGCTATATAGGATTTTAAATTTTTTTCAATTTTTTCAACTCTGTTGTTATCAATTATTGATACAGCATTATATTCAGAATTAAATCCAATTTCTGGTTTTGAAACATCATTTGCTATAATCCAATCACAATATTTTCTGTTTTTTTTCTCCTTGGCAAATTTTAAGATATCATTCGTTTCTGCAGCAAAACCAACTACTAATCTAGGTCTTTGTGAATTATTTTTTGATAAAAATTCTAATATATCTATATTTCTTTTAAAATTTAAATTTAAAGTATTCTTTTTAATTTTTTTTGTTTCATATTTCTCAGGTTTAAAATCAGTTATTGCGGCTGTGCATACAGCTATATCTACAGGCAAAGCTTTTTTTGTTTCCATATACATTTGATCAGCAGATTCCACTCTTATAATATTTACATTTTTAGGTTTTTTTAATGTAGATGGTCCGGATATCAATGTTGTTTTAACACCAAATTTTGCCAATGAATTAGCAATTTCATATCCTTGTTTACCGCTTGAGTTATTTGTAATAAATCTAACAGGGTCTATATATTCTTTTGTTGGTCCTGCAGTAACAAGCGCTTTTAAATTTTTATTTTTTACAATATTTCGGTCAGAAAAATAATTTTTTATGAATTCATATATTTGGTCAGGCGATGACATTTTGCCCTCTCCATATTCTCCACACGCCATTTCACCAGTTGATGGTCCTACAGACAAATATCCAAAATCTAACAATTTATCGATATTATTTTGAGTAGATTTATGAAGCCACATTCTAACATTCATTGCTGGAGCTAATATTACTTGTTTGTTCGATGCCAATATTAGTGTTGATGCTAGATCATCTGCTCTTCCAGAAGCAAGTTTCGCAATGGAGTTTGCGGTAATTGGAGCAAATAAAATTATATCACACCATCTAGATAATGATATGTGATCCATTTCAGCTTCATTCTCGCTATCAAAAATATCTTGGTAAACTTTATTTTGAGACAATGATGAAATTGATAAAGGAGTAACAAATTTTTTCCCAGATTCCGTTAGAACAACTTTTATTTCGCACTCTTGTTTTTTTAATAAACGAATTAAATCAAGAGATTTATATGCAGCAATTCCACCACCAATAATCAAAATAATTTTTTTGTTGTTAAGTAATTTATCCATAACTTTGTTATTTGAATACTATGAGAACAAAAATTACAAGTACTAAAACTCCTCCTAATATCTTGTTACGCATTAATTCTAGCTTTAATTCTTCTTCTCTTAAACTGCGATAAGCCAATGTGTTTGGATTAAATTTACCTTCTGCTATTAAAGTCATCACATCATTTGCTCTGTCCATAATAATAGGTAAATCTGGTAATCTCTTAAGTATTTCGGAGGTCTCATTTATGATTTCGCTTGCTTTATTAATTGGATCCTTAATTTCTTTTAGCCAGTTTTCTAGTATTGGTCTCGATATATTCCATATATTAGTATCAGGATCAAGTTTTCTAGCAACTCCCTCAACAACAACCATAGTTTTTTGTAAGAGTAATAACTGTATTTGAGTTTGCATATTAAATTTTTCAGTAATTTCAAAAAGATGACTTAATAGTTTACCGCCAGATATATTTTTGACAGATTGGCCAAAAATTGGTTCTCCTATTGAACGTAACGCTTGCGCAAATTCATCTTTTGAAACTTCTTTTGAAACTAATCCCGCTAAAAAATGTACTTCAGCTACTTTTTTGTAATCTCGTTTAATGAATCCATAAAGTATCTCAGCTAGATATTTTCTATTATTTTTATCTAGTCGGCCCATTATTCCAAAATCAACTGGCATAATGTTACCATCCTTTGTTACAAATAAATTTCCTTGGTGCATATCTGCATGAAAGAAACCGTCTCTAACCGCATGTCTTAGAAAATGTTGAATGATATCTTTTGCTAGTTTTTTTATGTCAATATTTAATGATTTTAGATTTTCAATTTCTCTTATTGAAATTCCATTTATTTTATCTAAACATAGAACTCTTTTGCTTGTGTGGTTCCAATAAATTTTAGGAACCCTAAATCCAACATCATTTTTTGTATTTTCATAAAGTTCATTGGCTGCTGCAGCTTCAAATCTAAGATCCATTTCAACATTCGTGATTTCACGTAGCAGCTGCACAACTTCAATTAATTTTAATCTCTTTGTTTTTCTTATAAGATTTTGAACAATGTAAGCTAATAGCATTAAAGCATCTAATTCTTCGTTAAATATTTTTTCTATATTTGGTCGTAAAATTTTAATAGCAACTTCTTTTTTTTCGGCAGAATCATTAATTGTAGCAAAGTGCACTTGTGCAATAGAAGCAGCCGCTATTGAATCTGAAAAATTATTGATCTTATCAAAACTTTCTTTTCCAAGTTCTTTTCTTAATATATTTTTTGCCTCTTCTAATTGAAAAGAAGGCAATTTATCTTGAAGTTTTTCTAATTCTTTTGCAATATCTTCGCCAATTATATCAGGTCTGGTTGCCAAAAATTGTCCTAATTTTATAAAAGTAGTTCCCATACTTTGAAGTGCATTGCATAATTTTACTCCTGGAGACAAATTATTATTATTTTTTTTGTCATTAAAACTGAAGCCAATTACGAAAAAAAGTATTTTGATTGTGATTGGGGGATTATAAATTTCATAAATAGATGAGATTGCGCCGGAAGTAGATAACTTTCTTCCAATTTTAAATAGCATAAATAATTTATTAAACATTTTTAAATTTTCCAAGCTGAATGAATAGCTACAATTCCACCGCTTAAATTTCTATAGGATACGTTTATAAAATTTTGTTTTTTAATTTGTTTAATAAATTTTTCCTGAGAATGAAATTTTTCGATACTATTAATTAAATACTCATATGGTTCTGATTTGCCCACTATAAATTTACCAATTTGAGGTATTGATTTTGAATAAGTTTTATAAAATCTATTTAAAATTTTGTTTTTTACTTTTGAAAATTCCAGGCATAAAAATCTGCCACCAGGTTTAAGAACACGATAAGCTTCTTTAAGTGCATTATTTAAATTACTAACATTTCTAATACCGAAACTAATTGTGTAATAGTCAAAATGATTATTTTTAAATGGTAGTTTTTCAGCACTATTGCAGAACCATTTAACGCTAGTATTTCCTTTAAATTTTCTTTTATTTAAATCAAGCATTCCTTTATTTTCGTCTACACAATACACGCAACCTTTATCATTAATCTTATTTAAATATAATTTTGCTATATCACCAGTACCAGAAGCTATGTCAATTAATGTTGTATTTTTTTGTGGATTTAACCAATGGATAAAGTTTTTTTTCCAAATCCTATGAATACCTAAAGACATTAAATCATTCATAAGGTCATATTTATCAAAAACATCTTGAAAGACTTTTGTCACAAGTCTTTCATTGTTTTTATGATAGGTTTTCATTTAATTTAATAGATCATATGTTAAGTTTTTTCACAATATATATAATATACAAATGCCAGAGCTTCCAGAAATAGAAATCGTAAAAAGATCTTTATTTAAAATGGTAAATAAAGCAAAAATTGTAAATGTGAAAATAAATAATAAAAATTTAAGATACAAAATACCTAACACGCTGTCCAAGAAATTAATTAATGAAAAGATATTAAAAATTTCAAGAAGATCTAAATATTTAATTTTTCATTTTAAAAATAAATTACTTTTAGTTCATTTTGGTATGAGTGGAAAATTTTTAATTGTTAGAAGTAAAGACAACAAGATGTTTAAAACAAGTTTTTATTATGATTTAAATATATTAGCAAAACACAATCATATTTACTTTGTTTTAAATAATGGTTTGGTATTAATTTATAATGATGTGAGAAGATTTGGTTTTTTTAAACTATTTGAAAATATAAAATTAAAAGAAATTATTTTTTTAAAAAAACTTGGTCCTGAACCTTTTAGCGTTTTATTTTGTATAAAATATGTACAAAAGTTTATTAAAAATAGAAAAAAAAATATTAAAAATTTATTAATGGATCAAACTTTTGTTAGTGGACTTGGTAATATTTATGCAAATGAAGCTTTATTTCTATCGAAAATTCATCCATTAAGGCAATGCAGTAATTTAGAAAGAAAGAGTATTAAGAATTTAATTTATAATATTAGAAGAGTTTTGAAAATTTCAATCAATCAAGGGGGTTCTTCAATTAAAGATTTCAAAAATGCATATGGTAAAAGTGGCAATTTTCAACAATTTTTTAATGTATATGGACAAGAAAATAAAAATTGTTCTCGTATTTCGTGCAAAGGAAAAATAAAAAAAATATCAATATCCAATAGATCATCTTTTTATTGTAACAGTTGTCAAAATTAATTGTTATTGACCGATATGAAGCAAAAAGATATATATTCACCTCTTTATGCCAACTACTAAATCTGCAATAAGACGCGTAAAAAGGACTAGATTTCAGACATCAGTCAATAGAATAAGGAAAGGCAAATACAAAGCTGCTATTAAGCAAATGTCCAGTTATATTGCTTCAGGCAAGACAAAGGAAGCCCAAGACTTTTTACCAAAATTCCACTCACAATTGATAAAGATAGCAAAAACTGGTGTCATTAGGAAAGAAACAGTCTCAAGAAAAATTTCTAGGGTTACCAAAAAAATTCAAAAGTTAAAAAAATAAATCAGTCAATTAAGGGTTGATAAATTTTTCAACATACCTTTTATTTTTGTCACAACTAAATAAAAAATAATTTTAAAGAAAAAATCCAAATCTAGTTAAATGATATTTTAAGTTGCATCAACAAGCCCTAGAGTAATTTTTTTGCTACTTGTGATTTAGTTTATATTCAAATTAAAAAAAATATAATATGTAAAAAATTTACAATACAACCTAAAGATAATTTTTTTCTTAATACAACCTAAAAAATATTGCATACCCGCTAAAAAAAAAATAGAACTACTTGATCAAAAATAAATATCTTTATGATTGAAACTTTATCAAAACAAGCTTCGAGTGCAGTTGTAGCATTAGAAGAGAATTTGCTTGATTGGAATGAGGTCCTTAAAAATTTTAAAACAACTTTTGGAAATGATGTTTATGAAAGTTGGTTAAAAAACATAAATTTAAAAAAAGAATTTAATCACTATGTTGTTTTGACTGCTCCTACTCGATTTGTAAGAGACTGGATTGTTTCAAGATACGCAGATAAAATGTTGGATATAATTCAAACATTTAAAAAAAGCATCCAAAGAATTGAGTTTTTCATTGAAGAATCGAAAGAAAAGTCTGATAAAATAGACTTTCGAAGAGATAGTCAGATTTCATCAATCGAAAATTCCTTATTAAATTACAATCGATTTAATTTAAACAATAGTTTTGATCATTTCATGGTTGGAGAAAGCAACGAACTTGCGTATACGGCGGCCAGGAAAGTATGCACTCAGTCTTCACATTATAATCCACTATTTATTTATAGCGCGGTAGGGATGGGCAAGACACATTTATTAAATGCTATCGGGTTAGATCTTGAGAACTCGAAACAAGTAATGTTTATTTCAGCAGAAAGATTTATGTATCATTTTATTAGATCCATAAAAAGTAATGACATGGTTAAATTTAAAGATTTTTTCAGGAAAGCTAACGTTTTTATTATTGATGATATTCAATTTGTAGCAGGCAAAGAAGCTATGCAAGAAGAATTTTTTCATACTTTTAATGCTTTAATAGAAAGAGGTTCGCAAATAGTAGTAGCATCAGATAGATCTCCTTCAAATCTTGATAGAGTTCAAGGACGGATTAAATCCCGTTTGTCAGGAGGTTTGGTAATTGATATTCAACCACCTGATTTAAATTTAAGAATAAAAATTTTGAGAAGTAAGTTTGAAGATATTAAAAAAAATTTTAACGAAAATTATAATTTAAATGATGAAGTTTTCAAGTTTTTGGCAACCGAAATTACATCGAGTATCAGAGAAATGGTTGGAGCTTTAAATAGAGTTTTAGCTTTTAGTAAAATTAATACAAAATCTCCAAACATTTATGAGTGCAAAAGAATTTTAAAAGATTTTATTAATGACAATAAGAAGTCGATAAATGTTGAGTCTATTCAAAATATAGTGGCTGTCTATTTTAATCTCAATATTCAAGAAATGTTATCGCCTAGAAGATCAAGATCACTAGCTAGACCCAGACAAATAGCCATGTATTTAGCAAAGAAGTATACAACAAACTCTCTACCGGAGATTGGTAGAAAATTTTCTAATCGTGATCATACAACTGTAATACATGCTGTAAAAAAAATTGATGAGTTAATTAAAAATGATAATGAAATTAAGCACAGCATAACTGAAATTATAAAAAGACTTCTTTAAAATTGCAAAATGGAATTTACAATATCTAGGAATACCTTTTTAAAATCATTGAGCCATGCCTATGGTATTATTGAAAAAAAAACAACACTTCCAATTTTATCAAACATCTTGATAGAAGCAAAAGATTCAAAAATTAGAATTACTGCAACGGACCTAGATATAATTTATACCGAAGAAATTCCCTTACAAGAATTAAAAAAGGAAGGTTCAACAACTACTTCAGCCAGCATAATTTACGACATATTACGAAAATTAGAACCCAATACAAAAGTTGAACTTTTTTTACAAAGCGCAAATAAGCTGAAGTTAGTTTCTGGTAATTCTAAATTTAATTTATTATGTTTATCCCCAGATAATTTTCCCTTGTCAGATGAAGATATTAAGCAAAAAACTTTTGAAGTTTCTTCTAAAAAAATGCTAAAACTTCTAAACAAGACTAAAATTTCAATTTCAAATGATGAAACCAGACATTATCTTAACGGAATTTATCTACATAAAATAAATATAGAAAACAAATCATTTCTATCAAGCGTAGCAACAGACAGTCATAGACTTTCTTCTAGCAGACTAGAAATTGATTCTAATACAGATTTTGAATCTATTATTTTACCCAAAAAAACTATTTTTCAACTTATTTCCTTATTGGAGCAAAGTACAAGTGCTATCAAAATATCTAATAATAAATCAAAAATTAAGTTCGAAATTGATAGTGGTGTATTGATTTCTAAAGTTATTGATGGACGATTTCCTGATTATAGTAAAGTTGTTCCCATAGATAATGTTAAAATATTACAAATAAAATTAAATGAATTTAAAAATTCTATAGAGAGAGTGACTACAGTTTCCTCGGATCGTAAAGAGGGTTTAAAAATGAACATATCGAAAGATTTTTTACAATTATCAGTTAACAGCCCTAACAGTGGAGAAGGTATTGAAAGTATTAATGCAATATTTAATTCTGATGATATGGATATAAGTTTTAATAGTAGATATTTGATTGATATTGCATCCCAAATCGAAAATGATTTAATTATTATTAATTTAAAGGATGCCGCCTCACCAGTGCTAATTAAAGATATGTCAGATAAAAATAGTTTTCATGTCGTTATGCCAATGAAAATTTGATTTATTTTGTTTAAAGGAGATTTTAGATTAATTTTTTTTTTTTCATTAAGTAATCATTTGATACCAACGGTCATTTAAGGTGTACGTTTGTCTTCGATTTAGTTAAGTCAATAAAAATGTTAAAATATACTAATAGAATTTCACATATATGATTCAAAAAGATCAACAGGATAACTCAAAATCAAAATATAGAGCAGATTCGATAAAAGTTCTTAAGGGATTAGAAGCAGTTAGAAAAAGACCAGGCATGTACATTGGCGATACTGATGATGGCACAGGGCTTCATCATATGGTTTATGAGGTAGTTGATAATTCTATTGATGAAGCTCTAGATGGTTATTGTACAAATATTAAAGTTACGATTAATTCGGATCAATCCATTTCTGTCGAGGATAATGGAAGAGGTATTCCAGTTGATATACATAAAGGGGAAAGGAAGTCAGCTGCAGAAGTTATTATGACCCAACTCCACGCTGGAGGTAAATTTGATCATGATTCGTACAAAATTTCCGGTGGACTTCATGGCGTTGGTGTTTCAGTGGTTAATGCTTTATCTGAAAAATTAATTTTAGGAATATTCAGAGATAAAAAGGAATATTTTGTTGAATTTAAAGATGGAAGGGCTTTATCTCCTCTAAAAGTTAAGGGTAAAACAAATAAAACTGGAACTTTTATAAATTTTTTACCATCAAAAAAAGTATTTTCTTTAACTAAATTTAGTTCATCAATTTTACAAAAAAGAATGAGAGAACTTGCTTTTTTAAACAAGGGTTTAAGTATTATTTTAGTAGACAAAACTGCAAAAAAAGAAAAAGAATATAAAAATAAATACAATGGAGGTATACAAGAATTCGTTGAATTTTTAGATAAAAACAAAACTGCTTTAGTTAATAAAAATGATGTTAATTTATTTAAAAAACCAATCTATATTTCAGGATTAAAAGATAATGTCATGGTAGAATGCTCATTGAAGTGGAATGCTGGATATTCTGAAGAAATGTTGCCATTTGCAAATAATATTCATCAAAGAGACGGAGGAACGCACTTATTAGGGTTTAGAAGTGCATTGACAAGAGTAATCAATAAATATGCTACAGGCAGTAATCTTCTAAAAAAAAATAAAATTACTTTATCAGGAGAAGACATTAGAGAAGGCTTAACCGGCGTTTTGTCACTAAAAATACCTGATCCTAAATTTTCTTCACAAACCAAAGATAAGCTTGTTTCATCAGAAGTAAGGTTCATTGTAGAATCGGTAATTAATGAAAGATTATCAACTTGGTTTGATCAAAATCCTGGAGTAACGAAAGTAGTATTATTAAAAATAGTTCAGGCTGCTATTGCAAGAGATGTTGCAAGAAAAGCTCGAGAAGGTGTGCGAAGAAAAGGATCATTAGAATTATCTGGGCTTCCTGGCAAACTTGCTGATTGTCAAATTGGCAAAGCCGAAGGAACAGAACTGTTTATTGTTGAGGGAGATTCAGCCGGAGGATCAGCAAAACAGGGAAGAAATAGAGAATATCAAGCTGTGCTTCCTTTAAGGGGGAAAATACTAAATACTTATGTTGATACAAACGGCAAGAAAGCTAGAAATGGTAATGGAAAAGATTTAGAGACAAAGGCTTTTTCAAAAATGATGTCTTCCAATGAAATAGTTACTTTAATTAACGCTTTAGGCACTGGGTCTCGGGATTTTGACATTAAAAACTTAAGATACGATAAAATAATTATAATGACCGATGCTGATGTTGACGGATCTCATATAAGAACTCTTTTGTTAACTTTATTTAATAATCATCCATTTAATGAGTTAATCGAAAAAGGTCATTTATATCTTGCTCAACCTCCTCTTTATAAAATTACTAAAGGATCAAAGAGTTTCTATATTAAAAATGATAAAGAGTTAGAAGATTTTTTAATTAAATCTTCAGGAAAATCAAAAAATAAAATTAATAAAAATGCCAAAGAATTTAATAAATTTATTGAAAAAGAAAAAAGTAAAGTAAAGATTCAAAGATTTAAAGGTTTGGGAGAAATGAATCCTGAAGAACTGTGGCAGACAACTTTGAATCCTGAAAAACGTATATTGTTACAAGTTAAATATTCGAATAATACAAAAGCCAAATCAAAAAAAGATCAAGATTTAATCCAAATCCTTATGGGCGATGAAGTGGCTCCAAGAAAAGACTTTATAATTAAACGTGCTTTAGAAGTTTCAAATTTAGATATATAATTTCCGAATGAAATTTTCGGAAGTTTTTACATCAAAGGATAATATTCAATTAGATAAAAAAACTTTAGTTATTTTGAGGTGGATAGCTATTGTTGGACAATTTTTTACAATCAGTATTGTTTATTTTTTTTTAGGTTTTGAACTTCCTTTTTTTTATTGTTCCTTAATTATTTTGGTCGGTGTAATAACTAATATTTATTTGCAATTCAAAGTTAAAGAAAACCAACTAAGTAACTTTCATTCAACGATTTACTTACTTTATGATCTCGTCCAATTAGCTGCCTTGCTTTATTTTACTGGAGGTATAACCAACCCTTTTACAATTTTATTAATTGTTCCAGCAATAGTATCATCAACTTTTTTATCTTTGAGAAGTACTTTAAATCTATCCTTCGTCACAATAATGGTTTTGTTAGTGTTAACACTTTATCATCTTCCTTTACCCCATTCTGGCGATTTACATTTTCACGTTCCAAATTATTATTTGTATGCAATTCCAACTGCAGTGATTATAGGGTTAATTTTCTTAACCTATTTTGGGGCAAGGTTTGGAATAGAATCAAGAAAAAGAACTGAGGCACTAAACAAACTAGAATTAATTTTAGCTAAAGAACATGAATTAGAGTCCATAGGAGTTCAAGCTGCCGCTGCTGCGCATTCTTTAGGTACACCCCTATCAACTATTACTGTAGTTGCTAAGGAATTAGAAAAAGAAATTGGAAACAATCCAAAATATTCAAAAGATATCAATTTGCTTTTAACTCAAACAAAAAGATGCGGTGATATTTTAAAAAAACTGTCACAGGATACTTTGGCAGAAGATAGTTTTCTTGATGATATAAAATTAGATGAATTATTAAATGAAATTGCTAGATCATATAGGGAAATTTCAAATAAGAAATTATCTGTCATAGTCGAAAAAAATGAAATTAATCCGCGCATCGCAAGAACACTGGAAATTACTTATGGCTTAAGAAATTTTATTGGTAATGCAGTGAAGTATAGTAAATCACTTGTAGAAATTAGTCTAGAAAGCAATAATAGAATTACCGAGGTAAAAGTTTGTGATGATGGTCCAGGTTTTCCATCTGACGTAAAAGATGTATTAGGAGAACCTTACATACGTTCTGAGGATAATAAAATTAGCTCTAAATCTGGACTGGGCCTCGGAACATTTATTGGAAAAACTCTCTTAGAGAGAATGAAAGCAAATGTTACGTTTGAAAAATGTCCTAAAACCAATGGCGCAATGGTAACCATTCAGTGGCAGACAAACAGCTTACTTTCTATCTAGTTTTTTTAAATTCAAAAGAATAGGCAATTATTTTATATGCTAGTTTTGCAGCTAAAAAATTGCATGAGTCAAATCCCTTTATGGGAGAAAGTTCATTTATATCCGCTCCTACAATATGAGCTGATTGTGCCGCTATTTTAATAATTCTAATTGTTTCATCCCAAAATAAACCGCCCGGTTCTGGCGTTCCTGTAGCTGGCATTAAACTTGAGTCCAAACCATCTACATCAAATGTTAAATATACTTTTTTATTTCTTATGATTTTTTTTAATTGGTTCAAACTCCACTTTAATTTATCTTTTGCCCAGAAAATTTTTATTCTTTTTTTATTTTTTTTTAAAAAAGGTATTTCACCTGATGAAATATTTCTTATGCCAAAAGATACTACACTGACATTTGGATTATCTAAGCATCTTCTAATAGCGGAGGCATGAGAAAATTTATTGCCGTTATAACTGTTCCTTAAATCTGCGTGTGCATCGAAATGAAGTAAACATAATTTACCAAACTTTTTAACAAAAGGTCTAATTGCTCCAGGAGTTAAAGAATGCTCTCCACCTAAAATCAAAGGAAATTTTTTTTTATCTATTAAGAGTTTATTAATATTTTCAATTTGTTTAAGCGCATCGACTATATTTTTTTTTATAGGGAAAGGCTTTAATGTTTTGATGCCGATGGATTTATAAGGTTCTTTGTTTAAATCTTCGTCAAAAAGTTCTACTTGATAAGAAGCCTTTATTATTTCTGTTGGACCTCTACTTGTACCACTTCCATAACTTACAGTTTTTTCGAGTCCAAAGGGTACTACAACAACTTTTTCTTTTCCGCTACTTTTATTATCTGCTCCAAGAAATCCTTTTTTATTTGAAAGATATTTCAATTTTTAACCAAATATATTTGAAAAACTTTTAGGCTGTCTTTCTTTCCAAAAGAAACGATGGTAGGCATCACTAACTATTAAGGGTAGGACACTGGTGGCTTCAGCAAAAACCATTTGTTCTTTTGAGGTATTAACCTTGCCCCAAGAACTTGCTTCCTTAAGAGTAGAGCTGCTGCACGCACCATCTCTGGTATCAGCTACTGTGATCTGCACAGCATATTTGTGCATTCCTACCTTTTTTCCTAAAAGTTCAGCGCAGACAACGGTATCTTGTACAAAGTTTTTTGGTACCCCGCCTCCGATCATAAAAAGTCCCGAGGATTTTGATTTTATTTTGATTTCAGTTAGTTCTCTAAATTCTCTTATAGAATCGATCGTTATACATTTGTTTGGATTTTTTTCCTGATGCATAACTAAACCAAATCCAGCACTTGAATCTGTAAAAGCCGGGCAAAATATAGGAACATTATTGTCATAAGCTGTCTCAATTAAAGATTCCTTCTTTTTAGCGTTTGTTTTTAAGTATTTTCCAATTTCCTTTATGAATTCTCTAGAAGTATAAGATTTTGCTTCTAAACCGTCAGCTATACTGCAAATAGTTTTATCACAAATCTGAAGTTGTTCTTCGTCTATGTAGGTATCGTATATTCGATCTATATAGTTTTCTCTTAACTGGGCATCATCCTGATGTTGAGATCCTTGATAATGTTTAAAACCCAATGCTTCAAAGAAATCCATATCAATAATTGAAGCGCCAGTAGCAACTATTACATCAACCATATTATATTTAATCATATCAGAATATATTTTCATGCAACCTGCGGCTGAAGTAGAACCTGCTAGGGTTAAGAAAATTGTGCAATTTTTATCTGATAACATTTCATTAAAAATACCTGAAGCTTTTGCAGTGTCTCGTGAAGTAAAAGACATTTTATTCATAGATTCAATAATTTTTCGAGAATCGAAAGATGTAATATCAATATGTTCAATTGGTTTTTTAAGAAAGGTCTTTTTGTTGTGACCTAACTTCGGATATTTTTGGTTGTTCATTTAAGCAACAAGATAACGAGAAGAGATATCCTTTTCGTACATTGACATTATAGGTTTGTCTTGTACTTCAAAAATTTGATCAGAATAAAAACCGTTGAATTTAGTTCTAAAGGTTAACGAATATGCACCAAGTTGACCTATTTCTAAATAGTCCCCTTCTTTTAAATTATTAGGTAAAACAAAAGGACCTTTCATATAATCTATACTATCACATGTTGGACCATACAAACTGTAAGCAGTTAATTTTTTCGAAGTCATTCTTCCATTAGGTATCATTCTTGTAGGAAGAACAAAGTTAAGAACGCCTGCATCAAACAAACTACCATAGGTTCCATCGTTAATATAAAGTTTTTGTTTTTTTCTTAAAACTACTTTTACTATTGAAGATCCACTTTCAGCAACAAGTGCTCTACCAGGTTCACATAATAGTTCTGGTTTATTTTCCAATTTTAAATTATCAAAACTTTTTTTTATTTCACTTATATAATTTTCAAGAGGTTGTGGTTGTAAATCAGGATAAATAGATGGAAATCCTCCACCAACATTAATAATGTCAGGTATTATTTTTGTTTTTTTAATTATATTTCCTAAATCTCGAATTCCTTTAGCATATGAAATAGGATGCATACATTGTGATCCTACATGGAAACTCAAGCCAACTTTGGTTGCATGCGCTTTGGCAAGTCTTAGCAAACCTAATGCTTCACTAGGAAGTGCTCCAAATTTTTGTGATAAATCTATTTCAGCATGTTCGTTAGAAATAGAAACTCTTACATATAGAATTAGATCTTTAGCATTACTAGTTGCTTCAATAATTTTTTGAAGCTCCTCTTTAGTATCAAGAGCAAAATCTCGAATGTTATAATTAAAATAAGCTTCCCGAATATGTTCACGGCTTTTAACAGCATTCATGTAGTAAGCTCTAGCTTCAGGAAAAATTTTTCTAATTAATTTAATTTCATTAATTGAAGCAACATCAAATCGTTCAATGCCACTTTC
>Ga0208208_100054_pt1 | contig 15490 bp, 11 predicted proteins | sample DeeseametaMP1091_FD_184197 | JGI IMG/M metagenome (GOLD analysis project Ga0208208, IMG submission 184197) | Marine microbial communities from the Deep Indian Ocean - MP1091 (SPAdes) | ecosystem: Environmental > Aquatic > Marine > Oceanic | place: South Indian Ocean | collected 2011-03-02
CGCCGAGCCGCACCGTTTCGAGGTCGCCAAGGACGTCGATATGTCGGCGTACCCCGGCATCGAGTTCGCGCCCGGATCCGCATACCCGGGAGCCATGCGGTTCAGCCAGTTGCGCGACGAGCACTGCATCGACTCCGTCGTCGACTACCTCGGCACCAAGTTCGACCCGAACGGCAAATTCAGTGTCGGGTTGATGTTCCCCAGCCAGACCGGCTGGGCCACCGGCGAACGGACGCTACGGTGCGGTGTTCAACAATCGTCGAACACCGGGGTTCCGCAGGAGATGACCGGTTCGGTGCTCGATCAGGACCAGTCCAGCGTGTGGGATGTGGGCACCTGCATCGGCATCAACCAGAACGTCCCTTCCGATCCCGTCGAATGCAGTCAGCCGCACGCCTTCGAGGTGGCGTCCGTCATCGATCTGCAGCAGCAATTCCAGGTAGGCATCCCCAACGAAGCAGACCAGGACGCCTACCTCGAACCCACGTGCACCGACGCCGTCAACGCCTACCTCGGCTCGGACACCGCCCTGCGAGACAAGACCCTCACGCTCTTCTGGAGCACCATCGACGTCACCAGCTGGCTCGCTGGGAGCCGTCAGGTGACGTGCTCGATCGGCAAGGAACTCGACGAGGGCGGCTTCGCCACCATCACCGGATCTGCGACGGGCGACATCCTCATCAACGGCCAGCCCCCCGTCCCACCACCAGCAGCACCCGACGGCCGAGCACTGCCCACGCCGCTGCCCGGCGCCGCCCCCATCACCCCGGGAGGGTAACCATCCCCGCCGACATGAGTCGCGCCGAGTTCGAGGAAGCCGTCGGCGACGCACTCGACACCCTTCCGCCCGACATAGCCGACCGCATGGACAACGTCGTCATCCTCGTCGAGGACGAACACCCCACCGAGGACATCCTCGGCCTCTACGAGGGTGTTGCCCTGACCGAACGCTTCGAATACAGCGGGCACCTACCCGACGTCATCACCATCTACCGGCTACCCATCCTCGACATGGTCGACGACGCCGACACCGCCCGACGCGAAATCGCCATCACCGTCGCCCACGAGGTGGGTCACCACTTCGGCATCGACGACGAGCGACTGCACGAACTCGGCTTCGGCTGAGGCTGGCCAGCCCCTTTCGGCCCGCCCCTTTCGGCATGCCCGCCCGCCCGGCTTCGGCATGAATGGACCATTGCAGCCGTCTAGCCGTTGTGATGGTCCATTCATGCGGGCGCGGGGCGGACACATGCGGGCGCGGGGCGGACACATGCGGGCGCGGGGCAGGGTTTGTCTGGCGCTGGCGGGGTACAGGAGTGTTGACTGGATGTCATGCCACTTACAGGAGAATATGAACCGAGCACGATGGATTGGGCGCGCAAGCAGGCCGAGCTTCTCGAACGTTCCGGCGGCACCGAGGGAACGACGCTCAACGGTATGCCGGTTGTCTTGATGACGACCAAGGGCAACAAGACCGGCAAGCTTCGTAAGACACCGTTGATGCGGGTCGAACACGACGGGGAGTACGCCGTGGTCGCCTCGCTGGGCGGCGCGCCGAAGCATCCGGTCTGGTACTACAACGTCAAAGCCGAACCTCTGGTGGAGCTCCAGGACGGTCCGGACAAGGCCGATTACCTTGCCCGCGAGGTGAGCGGTGACGAGAAGGCAGTGTGGTGGGACCGCGCCGTGGCGGCGTATCCCGACTACGCGGACTACCAGCGCAAGACCGACCGGGAGATCCCCGTTTTCGTGCTGACCAAAGTGTGAGGAAACAATCGAGTTGAGCCCCAGAACCGTTGCAGAACAGATAGTCGCGCAGCTGATCGAAGCCGGCGTAGAACGCATCTACGGCATAGTCGGCGACAGTCTCAATCCCATCGTCGACGCGGTCCGACGCAGTGGCGGTTCGAAAGACGGGGGGATCGACTGGGTGCACGTTCGGCACGAGGAGGCAGCGGCTTTCGCGGCCTCCGCCGAGGCCCAGCTGACCGGGAAGCTGGCGGTGTGCGCGGGTTCGTGCGGCCCTGGGAATTTGCATCTGATCAACGGTCTCTACGATGCCAACCGCTCGGGAGCTCCGGTGCTGGCCATCGCCTCACACATCCCGAGCGTGCAGATCGGGTCGAGCTTCTTCCAGGAGACGCACCCAGACCGGTTGTTCGTCGAATGTTCGGTGTACACAGAACTGATCAGTACCGCCGAGCAGTCGCCGCGCGTGATCCACTCCGCGGTGCAACACGCGGTCGGCAAGTCCGGAGTTGCAGTGGTGACGCTCCCCGGTGATATTGCGGATCAGGCGGTCGCCCGGGAGGCACCCGCGTTCGTGCGCACGGGTACGCCGTCGCTCGTTCCATCGATGGCAGACGTCGAGTCGCTCGCAGTCGCTGTGAACGAGGCGAGCACGGTGGCCATTTTCGCGGGCGCGGGTGTACGTGATGCGCGGGCCGAACTACTCGAGCTGGCGGAGGTTCTGGGTGCTCCGATCGGACACTCCCTGCGCGGCAAGGAGTTCGTTCAATACGACAATCCATTCGATATCGGCATGACCGGGCTCCTGGGGTACGGCGCCGCGCACGACGGTATTCACGACGCGGATCTGCTCCTGCTCGTCGGAACCGACTTCCCGTACGACCAGTTTCTTCCGGACGAGGTTCGTACTGCACAGATCGACAGTGCAGCCGAAAATCTGGGCCGCAGAACAAGTCTCGATCTGGCCGTGCACGGTGATGCCAAGGCGACGATGGCGGCACTGCTGCACCGGGTGCACCGCAAAAACGATCGCAAATTCCTGCAGAGCACGCTTGATCGTCATAACACCCTGATGACGAAGGTAGTCGGCGCATACACCAAGCCTGTCAAGCAGCGCACCCCGATCCACCCCGAATTTGCGGCCTCGATTCTCGACGACCTTGCCGCGGAGGACGCCGTTTTCACCGCGGACACCGGTATGTGCAACGTGTGGAGCGCCCGCTACCTGAACCCCAACGGACGCCGCAGGTTCCTCTCGTCGGCGCTGCACGGCTCCATGGCCAACGCGCTCCCACACGCGATCGGCGCGCAGGTTGCACTGCCGGCACGGCAGGTCGTGTCCATGTCAGGTGACGGTGGACTGTCCATGCTGATGGGTGAGCTGGTGACCGTTGCCATGTATCGCCTGCCGGTCAAGATCGTCGTGTTCAGCAACTCGACCCTCGGGATGGTGAAACTCGAGATGCTCGTCGAAGGATTGCCCGACTTCGCCTCGACGTTCCCGCCACCGACTATGCCGCCGTGGCGTCGGCGCTGGGCATGTTCTCGGTGCGGATCGAGGATCCGTCGGATCTCGATTCGGGAATTCGTTCGGCACTAGAACACGACGGGCCAGCGCTGGTCGACATCGTGACCGATCCCAACGCACTGTCGTTGCCGCCCAACATCACCGGCGGGCAGATCAAGGGATTCGCGCTGGCGATGTCGCGAACGGTGATGAACGGAGGCGTCGGCGAGGCCGTGCAGATGGCGAAGTCGAACTTGCGGAACGTACCGCTGCCGTCGCAGTTCGAGCCTCGGGGATAGTCCCGAGTCGGTTGTCCATGGTCACTGGTGGCAGCATGGACGCGTGGTCAATACCCCTGATGTCGCACCCTCTGATGTCGTCGACAGCACTCGTTCGTTCGCGGTCACCGCGGACGACATCGACGCGGCTGCCCGTCGAATTTCCGATGTCGTGGCAGCAACACCTCTCCAGTACTGCGAGCGCTTGTCTGCCGTCACCGGCGCGCACGTCTACCTCAAGCGTGAAGATCTGCAGATCGTGCGCTCGTACAAGATCCGGGGCGCATACAACCTGATGTCGCAGCTGACTCCCAAGGAGTTGGCAGTCGGAGTGGTGACCGCCAGTGCAGGCAACCATGCGCAGGGCGTCGCCTTCGCGTGTCGATCCATGAAGGTACGCGGCCGCATCTATGTGCCCGCGAACACGCCCAAGCAGAAACGTGACCGCATACTTGTGCACGGCGGCGATTACGTCGAGCTGATCTTGACGGGGGACACCTTCGACGCGGCTGCGGCTGCTGCCGCGGACGATGCGGAACGAACCGGTGCCACCATGGTTCCGCCGTTCGACGATCGTCGCACTGTGGCCGGTCAAGGGACCATTGCTGCGGAGATAATCGAGCAATTGGGGTCGCCGCCGGACACGGTCGTCATGCCTGTGGGCGGCGGCGGATGCATCGCCGGCATCTCCACCTACCTGCGCGAGAGGTCGCCGTCGACCGCCCTGGTCGGTGTCGAGCCGTCGGGAGCGGCATCGATGACGGCTGCGCTCGTCGCCGGAGGACCGGTGACGCTGACCGATATCGACCCGTTCGTCGACGGCGCCGCTGTTCGCCGCATCGGAGACGTCCCGTTCGAGGCTTTGCGTTCGCTGGGTGCGGAGGTGGTCACGCACGCGTCACTGCCACTGGTGGCGGTGCCGACATTCCCGGGGAGAACAGCAGACTCCGGGCCGTTTCTGATGACACAGGTCGACGAAGGTGCCATCTGCACAGCAATGCTCGAGTTGTATCAGAACGAGGGTGTCATCGCCGAGCCGGCCGGTGCGCTGAGTGTGGCCGCGCTGACGCATATCTCGGTGGCGCCGGGCAGCACCGTGGTGTGTCTGATCTCCGGTGGCAACAACGACGTGTCGCGATACGGGGAAATCCTCGAACGGTCACTGGTCCACCTCGGACTCAAGCACTACTTCCTGGTGGATTTTCCGCAGGAACCGGGTGCGCTCCGTCGGTTCCTCGACGAGGTGCTGGGGCCGGAGGACGACATCACGTTGTTCGAGTACGTCAAGCGCAACAATCGCGAGACCGGCGCCGCGCTGGTGGGAATCCAGTTGGGGGTCGCGACGGGTCTCAGTGCGCTGCTCGAGCGCATGCGGACCTCTCGTCTGCGGGTGGAACAACTCGAACCGGGTTCGCCCGCCTATCGCTATCTGACCTGATCCGGTCCGAGTAGGCGTTCGACGACGCGTCGATGCAGGTCCCGGTCCACGGGCGGTAGGTCGAGCAGGGCCCCGAGATAGATACCGTCGCCCACGAGTCGAACGATCTCGGCTGAGACCGGGTCCGGTATCTCCGACCGGAGTCCCTCGTCCCACAACCGCATTACCTCGGTGACCGCGCGGTGGATCTCGCCGGGGTTTCCGTCGACGCTGCGCAGCACGGCGAGTGTCGAGCGGAAGAGCGCCGTCTCCTTGTCCGAGATGGACCCCGGTGGTTGCAGGTACCACTGGGCGACGGTTGTGCCGCCCTCTGCGGCCTGTGCGCGCTGTTGATCGGATCGCTCGCCGAGCCGTCGGACCATCGCGGCGATCATCGCGTCCTTGGTGCTGAAGTGGTAGAGCAGCCCTCCCTTGGACACCCCGGCGTTTGACGCGACGGATTCCAGCGTCACTTTGCTCAAACCGTGATCGAGGAGCATTTCCTCCAGGGCGTCGAGTATCCGATCGCGTGTGTCCGATGACATGCCGCCCACTGTACCCAATCGACTTTACCGGCTGGACGGTTTACTGCTAGCTTGGCACTGTACCGGCTGGACGGTCAGTCCCCGGATGATTCGAGGAGAAGTCAGTGAGTGAGTTGCGCATGCCCAGCGTGCAACCGGAGGCACCCCAGCAGGCGACGCCCAGGGAGTGGCTCGGCCTTGTCGTCCTGGCGTTCGCGGTGCTCCTCGTCGCGGTCGACGGCACCGTTCTGGATCTGGCGCTGCCTTTCATCAGTGCTGATCTCGCACCCACCAGCAATCAGCTGCTCTGGATCATCGACGTCTACTCGTTCGTGTTGGCCGGACTGCTCATCACGATGGGCACATTGGGCGACCGAGTCGGAAGGCGCAACCTTCTACTCATCGGTGCTGCGGGCTTCGGCATCGCATCGGTGGTCGCGGCGTTCTCGACGAGCCCGGAGATGCTGATCGGAGCCCGCGTCCTGCAGGGCGTATCGGGTGCCACGCTGATGCCGGCAACCCTCGGCCTGATCCGCACCATGTTCTCCGATCCTCGGCAGCGCGTCATGGCCATCGGAATCTGGGGTGCCATGGCCGGCGGCGGCGCGGCCGGCGGCCCCCTCGTCGGAGGTTGGTTGCTCGAACACTTCTGGTGGGGTTCGGTCTTCCTGATCAATATTCCGGTGATGATCGCGCTCATCGGCTTCGGCCCACTGGTCATACCGGAATCGAAGGACCCGTTTCCCGGAAAGTTCGATCTCGTCAGCTCAGCACTGTCGATGCTTGCGCTCGTGCCGCTCGTCTACGCCGTCAAAGAGACCGTGGCGCATGGCATGGAACCAGCAACCGTTCTCGCCGCGGTGGTCGGAATTGTCTCCGGTGTGATGTTCGTACGCAGGCAGCGACGGCTCGCCGACCCGATGATCGATCTGCGCCTGTTCGCCAACCCCGCCTTCTCGACCGCGGTGTTCACGAACTTCCTGTCGGTCTTCGCCTTGGCCGGCGTGCTGTTCTTCGGCGCGCAGTATCTGCAACTCGTACTCGGCAACAGTCCGCTGCAGGCCGGACTGCTGTTGCTGCCAGGCACTGCTGCAAGCATCGTCGCCTCGCTGCTGGCGGCATACATGGTGCGGATCGTGGCGCCGGCGACGTTGCTGGCCGGGGGACTCGCGTTTGCCGCGATCGGTGCCGCCTCGCTCTACGGACTGCGCGTCGACAGCGGTCCGGCACTGTTCATCTTCGGGTTCGTGCTCGTCGGCGCCGGGGCGGGTGTTGCGCTGACACTGACCTCCGACCTCGTCGTCGGGGCGGTCGAACCCGAACGAGCAGGGGCGGCGTCCGCAGTGTCCGAGACTGCCTACGAACTCGGCATCGCACTCGGTGTAGCGATCCTGGGCACCGTCGTCATGTCGTTCTTCCGACGGGGTCTGGACGTCGGCAGTCTCAGCAGCGAACCGGCTGCCGCGGCTCGGGAAACACTAGGCGGCGCAGGCGCTGTCGCCGAGGATCTCCCGGCCGATATCGGTGCAGCGCTGACGGACTCGGCTCACGATGCCTTCGTCACCGGTATGCACGCGGCTGCGATCGCGACAGCAGTCGTGATGGCAGCCACGGCAATCGGCGTTCTGGTGCGTCTGCGGCCCCGTCGCTGACGATCACGCGCGAGGGTCAGCGAGAACCGCGAACGAGTGACCCGGAATCTTGGTCGCCGAACCGGTTTCGTCGGAGATCGGATCGGTCCACGCCAACAGCGACGTGCCGCCGACCGGAACGGTGACCTCGTTCTCCGACAGGTTGCACACCACTCGCAGTGAACCACGGTGCAGAACGATCCACCGCTCGTCCTCGTCGTAGTCGACGGTGAGATTCTCGAGCCAGGGATCGGTGATCTCGGCGAAGCGACGCCGCAACATCAGCAAGCCCCGGTAGGTATCCAGCAGTCGTGCGTGGTCGCCTGCGGAAAGCTCGGACCAGTCGAGCTTGGATCGAGTGAAGGTGTCCGGATCCTGCGGATCGGGGATGTCCGCGCTGTCCCAGCCGTGCTCGGCGAACTCCGCTTTTCTGCCCTCGGCAGTGGCCTTGCCGAGTTCGGGTTCGGGGTGACTGGTGAAGAACTGGAACGGCGTGGACGCCCCCCACTCCTCGCCCATGAACAGCATGGGCGTGTACGGAGAGGCCAGAACCAGTGCAGCTTTGACAGCGAGTTGCCCGGGGGATAGGTAGAAACCCGGCCTGTCGCCGATCGCGCGATTGCCGACCTGATCGTGCGTGGTGGTGTACGTGACGAACGAGCTTGCCGGAATGCGCCGTGTGTCCACCGGCCGACCGTGTGTACGACCCCGGAACGACGAGTAGGTGCCTGCATGGAAGAAACCCTGGCGCAGCGTGTTCGCCAAGGCTTGGAGGGATCCGAAATCGCCGTAGTACCCCTGCCGTTCACCGGAGACCGCGGCGTGAATCGCGTGGTGGATGTCGTCGTCCCATTGGGCGTCGAGCCCGAGACCGCCTCCGGACCGGGCGGTGACGAGGGTCGGATCGTTCAGATCGCTCTCCGCGATCAAGGTCAGTGGCCGCCCCAGATGTGCTGCGAGTCTGCGGGTGTCGATGGCCAGCTCTTCGAGAAGGTGCGTCGCGGTGTGGTCGACGATGGCGTGGACGGCGTCCAGACGCAGGGCATCGATATGGAACTCGGAAAACCAGCGCAGAGCATTCTCGATCGCGTAACGCCGTACCGCGCCGGAATCGGCCTCGCAGTAGTTGATCGCCTGACCCCAGCTGTTCGCTCCCTGGGCCATGTACGGGCCGAAGCGGTCCAGATAGTTGCCGGACGGTCCCAGGTGGTTGTAGACCACGTCCAGTACGACACCGAGTCCGCGGCGGTGGCACGCGTCGACGAGGCGCTGCAACCCGTCGGGGCCGCCGTAGGCCTCGTGGACGGTGTACCAGAGGACGCCGTCGTATCCCCAGTTGTGGGTTCCGTTGAACCCGTTGACCGGCATGATTTCGACGAAGGTGACACCGAGATCGACGAGGTAGTCGAGTTTGTCCACCGCGGCGTCGAAAGTACCTTCAGGAGTGAAGGTTCCGATGTGCAACTCGTAGATGACGCCACCGGGTAGCTGTCGCCCCGTCCACGTGGAATCGGTCCACGCTCCCTCGTCGAGACGATGTACCTGAGACCGCTCGTGCACACCCTCGGGTTGTCGAGGCGACCTGGGGTCCGGCAGGACGGTGTCGTCCTCGTCCAGGACGAAACCGTACCTGCTGTCGGGCGCCGCATCGACGTCGACGTACCACCAGCCGTCGGTGCCCTGGTGCATCGGATGCAGTTCTCCGTCCAGATGCAGACGGACGGTGTTCGGCGTCGGCGCCCATACCTCGAAGCGGTGGGTCATGCGTCGTTCTCTCCTGAACTCTCCGGGTTCTCTACGGTCGGTGTGTGACGCACCAGCAGCGCCACCGGCAACGCAGCGAACAAATCGGCGGCTGCGGCCTCGCCTACGTACGTGGTGCCGGTGAGCCGGTCTGTCCACTGCCCATCGGGTAATACCACTGCCGTCGAACCCCAACCCTCGGACTCGAGCTTCAGGGAATGCCGCGTCGCCAGGGCGATGACATCGGGCGCGCCGAGTACGGGTCCACGAGCGAAGCCGATCAGGTGGGACGAGGCGTCGCCTGTTGCGCACACGGATGCGTAGGTGCCGCCGACAAAACTGTCGGGACGGTCACGCCGAAGGCGAAGTGCTGCTCTGACGACCCAGAACTTGGCGGCGCCGGTGTGATCGAGAGTCGGTGTAGCCGTAGCGGCCAGGAGTTCGCGCCGAACCGAATAGTCGACCGGCCTACGGTTGTCCGGGTCGACCAGAGAGTCCTCCCAGAGCTCGGTGCCCTGATACACATCGGGTACTCCGGGGCCGACGAGGTGCAGGAGCTTCTGCCCCAGAGCGTCGCTACGGCCGTGCGGAGCGAGACGCGAGACCAGTGCTGTCATCGAATCCGCCACCGGACCTGCCATTACCGAATCCAGCCACTCGTGCACCGCGTTCTCGAAAGCCTCGTTCACCTCGATCCAACCGGTACCGAGGCCGGCCTCACGAATTGCCTTCTCCGCGTAAGCATGGACACGCTCGCGCAGCTCGTCGTCGATCCTGCCGTCGGCGGGCCATACGCCGAACAAGTTCTGCCACAGGAACAGAGCCGTGGAGCCGTCAGGTCCGGGGACGATTGCGTGCCAGTCTGCGATGCACCGTGCCCAGAGATCGGGAGTCTGCGACAGCACGCCGATTCGTGCCCTGACGTCCTCGCCTCGCTTGGTGTCGTGCGTGGACAAGGTGGTCATCGCGGCCGGCCAACGCACCGCGCGGTCGGCGTTCGCAAGGTGGAACTGGGCAGGAGTGGAACCGAATTGTGCTGGGTCGCCGCCGACTTCTTGAAGCGAGATCAATCGGGTCGCCCGATAGAACAGGCAGTCTTCGACGCTCTTGGCTGTCACCGCGCCGCAGACCTGCTCGAACCGAACTGCCGACTCGCGGTCCGCGATCAAGGCCGCGGCGAGTGCGTCCAATCCTGGCTCCAGCGCGGGTTCCGCACCCGCAACCGCGCCGAGCACTCGTGCGGTGGTCCCGGCGAGCGGCGAGTAGTCCGCGCGGTAGTACGGCATACGCGCGAGCACAGCAACGATCGCGCGGGTGACGACGTCGGCAGATACGTCGGTGCCGGTTTCGGTTCGAACCGCTCGGGCGAGTCTGCGCACCTCCGGTGCGAGATCCCCGCTTGCGACCGATTCCTTGAGTGCCTGTTCGCTCGCGTGCAACCATTCGCCGTCGCTGCGAGTACCTGTCTGCGCGAGAGACAGGTCCCCGAGTGCGGACGCACCCGAAGGGTCGACGAACACTCCACCGAGATCGGCGAGGGCGTCGTATCCGGTCGTGCCGTCCACCGGAAGCGACTCGTCGAGGGGTTCGCCGCGCGCGAGGATCTTCTCGATCACGAGCCAGCGATCATCGCCGATGAGCTCACGCAGTTCGGTGAGATACGCGCCGGGGTCGGCGAGACCGTCCGGGTGATCCACCCGCAGACCGTCTACCAGCCCCTCGGTCATCCAACTCGCGACCTGCTTGTGCGAGGCGGCGAACACGTCGAAGTCCTCCTGCCGCAGACCGGCGAGACCGTTCACCGAGAAGAACCGGCGATATCCGACGAGTCCTGCCTTCCAGCTCACCAATCGGTAGGCCTGACGGGCGTGAACGGCGCGCGCATCGTCGACGGCTGTGCCGTCGGCGGCCGAGTCGGTTCCCGCTGCGATGGGGAAGCGGTGCTCGTAGTAGGCGAGCAAGGCCTCGTCGCCGCTTCGATCGATGAACAGTTCCGAGGCGTCCTCGTCTGAGCCGAGGACGGGCAGGGCGATCTTGCCGTCGGTGCCGTTCTCCGGCGACCAGTCGATATCGAAGAAGGTGGCGTACTCCGACGCCTGCCCCTTGCCCAGGACATCCCACCACCATACGTTCTGACGCGGATTGTCGACACCGACATGATTGGGAACGATGTCGACGATCACGCCCATGCCGCGCGCATGCAGCTCGGCGACAAGTTCGATCAGAGCCTCACGCCCACCCAGTGCAGCGGAGACCGTCGTCGGGTCCACCACGTCGTACCCGTGTGTCGACCCTTCGGCCGCCGTCAGTATCGGAGACAGATAAGCGTGGGTGACACCGAGGTCGTCGAGGTAGTCGACGATTCCGCGAGCATCGTCGAGCGTGAAGCCGTCCCCACGCAGTTGAAGTCGATATGTGCTGGAGGGGATCGGCATATGTCAGTCCGTCTTTCGTAGAACGAGCAGTGACCGAGCGGCCACCTTCACCGGTGTACCCGCTTCGATGACATTCTCACTCGCTCCCGTTCGCGCGGCTGTGTCGAGCGCAACAGTCCACTCCTTGGCGTATTCACCGTCGGGTGTCTGGAACTCGATGGTCTCGTGATGCGCGTTGAAACACAGCAGGAACGAATCGTCGAGTACTTTCTCGCCACGCTGATTGGGCTCCGGAATGCCCTCGCCGTTGAGGAACACGGTCAAGCCCTTGCCGAATCCACTGTCCCAGTCCTCAGGAGTCATCTCCTCACCCGCAGGCGTCAACCACGCGATGTCTCGTGTCTGTTCGCCGCTTCGAATCGGTAGGCCTTCGAAGAAACGACGGCGACGAAACACCGGATGTTGATTACGCAGGGCGATGGCCGCCCTGGTGAACTCGATCAAGTCCGAGTTGGTCTTGGCGAGCGACCAGTCCATCCAGGCCAGTTCGGAGTCCTGGCAGTAGACATTGTTGTTGCCCTGTTGGGTGCGCCCCATCTCATCCCCGTGCGCGATCATCGGGGTGCCCTGGCTCAGCAGCAACGTGGCCATGATGTTGCGAATCTGGCGGGCGCGCAGGTCCAGAATCTCCGGGTCGTCGGTGGGGCCCTCGACCCCGCAGTTCCACGATCGGTTGTGGCTCTCGCCGTCGTTGTTGTCCTCGCCGTTCGCCTCGTTGTGTTTGTCGTTGTACGAGACCAGATCGTTCAGAGTGAAGCCGTCGTGCGCGATGACGAAGTTGATGCTGGCGCCGGGACGTCTGCCGGTGGCCTCGTAGAGGTCGGAGGACCCGGTGAGTCTGGATGCGAATTCCCCGAGGGTGGCCGGCTCGCCGCGCCAGTAATCGCGGACTGTGTCGCGGTACTTACCGTTCCACTCGGTCCACAGGCCTGGGAAGTTGCCGACCTGGTAGCCACCCTCGCCGATGTCCCACGGCTCGGCGATGAGTTTGACCTGGCTGACGATCGGGTCCTGTTGCACCAGATCGAAGAACGCGCTGAGGCGGTCCACGTCGTGCAGTTCGCGAGCCAGGGTGGACGCGAGATCGAAGCGAAATCCGTCCACGTGCATCTCGGTCACCCAATACCGAAGCGAGTCCATGATCAGTTGCAGCGTGTGCGGGTGTCGGGCGTTGAGGCTGTTACCGGTGCCGGTGTAGTCCATGTAGTGCGCGAGGTCGCCGTCGACGAGGCGGTAGTAGGCAGCGTTGTCGATGCCCCGGAAGCTGATGGTCGGGCCCATGTGATTGCCCTCGGCGGTGTGGTTGTAGACGACGTCGAGGATCACCTCGATCCCGGCTGCGTGGAACTCCCGCACCATCGCCTTGAACTCGGTGACCGCAGCACCTGCCGTGGGATTGGAGGAGTAGTCCGCGTGCGGGGCGAGGAACCCGAACGTGTTGTAGCCCCAGTAGTTGCGGAGTCCTTGGTCGAGCAGGGTCTGATCCTGCATGAACTGATGTACCGGCATCAGTTCGATCGCCGTGATGCCCAGATTTTGCAGGTGATCGATGATCACCGGGTGCGCCAGACCTGCGTACGTGCCCCGCAGCGACTCCGGCACGTCGGGATGCGCGATGGTCATGCCTTTGACGTGCGCCTCGTAGATGACCGTCTCGTGGTACGGACGCCTCGGCGCGCGATCGGCCTGCCAGTCGAAGAACGGGTTGATGACCACCGTGGTCATCGTGTGACCGAGTGAATCGTGCTGCGGAAAATCATCGCTGGAGGTCTCGTCGTGGGCGACGGGATCGGACTCGAGGATCGTCTTGTCCGAATCTGTCAGGTCGGTGGCATCCTCGAATGGCTTGTCTGCGTCAGCTGCCTCACCCTGCGGATCCGGCGCCGAAGGTTCCGGCATGTCGAGCGAATACGAGAACAGCGAGCGGTCTCCGTCGAACGCACCCTCGAACGCTTTGCCGTACGGGTCGAGGAGCAACTTGCTCGGATCGCATCGGTGACCGTGCGACGGGTCCCACGGTCCGTGTACCCGGTAGCCGTACTTCTGGCCGGGGATCACCGATGGCAGGTAGGCGTGCCAGACGTAGCCGTCGGACTCTTCGAAACGGATGCGGGTTTCGGTTCCGTCATCGGCTATCAAGCAGAGGTCGACCGCCTCCGCGACCTCGGAGAACAGCGCGAAGTTGGTACCGGCCCCGTCGTAGGTCGCGCCCAGCGGATATGCGCTTCCCGGCCAGACTTCGACGGCGGGTGATTCGGTGGGTGCGTCCTGTGACATGAGTGCAACTTTACTGTGGCCGCCGGTACCCGGCTTACCACCAGCCGGTCGCGGCAGCTATCTGCCTACCCAGCTCGGGTGCCATCGTGCGCATGTATGTAGCGGTCAGGTGATGTTCGTCGCGGTAGATCAGCACGTTGCCCTCGATGACGCGGCAGACTGCTGTGTCGCAGAGCGCGTTCGTGAGGTCGAGTGGCAGGACGGCCGGCTGACGGAAGGATGCGGCGAGGGTCGGGTTGACCGCATCCAACGCATCGCTTCGGCGCATCCCACAGGATGTCGCGTCACCACCGTCGGCGAGGCAGTCGATAGCCCGATATGCGACGTCCTCACGGGCGAGCCACGCGTTGTCGCGTACCCCGAGGACTTCGATGCCGTAGGACGCCAGTTCGTTCCAGACGTCGATGTACCAATCTGGGGTGTAGTCACCGGGGCCTTGCTCTCTCGGGCGGCTCGACGTGGTGAACACGTAGTCCGGTCGGAGTTCCCCCATGCGATCGAGCGCCGCTCGTGACCACTCGACACACCCCGGGTATTCGTTGTCGCCGAGGAGCACCATGTGTCCTGCGGTGAGGGGGCACCCCATCTTCAGGAACGTGACAACGCGGAACCCTTGTTCGCGCCCGAGCAGGTCCACTGCGGTCAGCCAGTGTTCGGCGTGCGAGCCGCCTGCGAGGGCCACTGTTCGAGAGGCGAGGGTATCGCCGTATTCGCAGCTCAACACGTCGGTCGTCTCGAAGTCGGCGATGCACCCGTCGATCGTGCTCTGCGGGAGATCCTCCGGAGCGGAGAACAGCTCGGGGACCACCTCGGCGTCGTCGGGCACGTTGCCCTTGGTCAGTGCGAGTGCCCCCGGGTAGAGCGCGGGATCCAAGGTGGAGGTGGCCTGGAGGTCGGCCACCGACTGCCGGATGAAGTGATCCCAGCTGATGGCACCGACTACCAGCACAGCGGCGAGTACTGCCGAAACGGCTGCGATGGTTGTGGCGTGGAACGATCGGGGGGAGGCCTGCACCGGCTTTTCCAACAGCCGAACCGTGCCCATGGCGAGAAGGACCGACGCGGCGATGACGAGTGCGCCGGTGGCGAAGTCTGCCGTCGGTGCACCTGTGTAGGCGAGCGTGAAGATCAGTATCGGCCAGTGCCACAGGTACAGCGGAAACGCGATCGACCCGAGCCACAGGCTGAACCGGGTGCTGAGCAGGTGCGCCACCGCCGTGTTCGGCCCGGCGATCACCAGCGCGATCGTCGCCAGGACCGGGAGCAGCGCCCACGGGCCCGGGAACTCCTCGACCCCGCTCACCACGAAGCCGCAGGCGAGGATCGCGATCAGGCCAGCGGAAGCGAGGACTGTTCTGGACGCTCGGTTCGACCAAGACAGGTCGGCCCAGGAGCCGGAGTTGGGCGGCCGCCACGCGAACAGAGCCGCGACTGCTGCGCCCAGCAGGATCTCCCAGAGGCGCGCACCGGTGTCGTAGTAATTCCAGGACTGCAGGCGCGCCGTGCCGTCGGCGGCGTAGACGAACGACACCACTGCAATGCCCATGAAGATCACGAAGAAGATTCGCGGGTGGGGACTGAATCTGTGTCCGCCTCGTGAGCGACGGAGAACCCAGGCCAGACCGAATACGAGGAGGGTCGCCGCCAGATAGAACTGGAACTGAACAGCGACCGACCACAGGTGCTGGAGAGGGCTGACATCGGGATCGGCTGCCAGGTAGTCCTGTGACGTCGACGCCAACTCCCAGTTCACGAAGAAGAAGACACCCGAGATCAATTGGTTGCCGATATCGACCCACCGCGTCTGCGGAAGCAGGACGATAGTGGCGATCGCGACGCCGAGCAACACGATCACCAGCGGCGGTCCGAGGCGGCGCAGCACGCGTCCGAGCCGAGTGAACGGATTCAACGACCCACCGGATGCGGCCG
>Ga0208208_100103_pt1 | contig 12768 bp, 13 predicted proteins | sample DeeseametaMP1091_FD_184197 | JGI IMG/M metagenome (GOLD analysis project Ga0208208, IMG submission 184197) | Marine microbial communities from the Deep Indian Ocean - MP1091 (SPAdes) | ecosystem: Environmental > Aquatic > Marine > Oceanic | place: South Indian Ocean | collected 2011-03-02
TGAAGAAAAAAATTTTGAACAAAACATGGTTGTTTTTGGTAACCTTCCATATAATATTTCAACTAAAATATTAGCCTCGCTAATCATGCTAAAAAACTGGCCTCCTTGGTATGATGTTTTAATTTTAATGTTTCAAAAAGAGGTGGCTGATAGAATTTTGGCAAAAATGCAAACAAAGGAGTTTAGTAGATTATCAGTCTTATCAAACTGGAGATTGGAAATAAAAAAACACTTTAATGTTTCGAAAAATTGTTTTTTCCCAAGACCAAAAATAAATTCTACTCTACTCTCGTTTAAACCAAAAAGAAATAATCCATTCGATCTAAAAAATCCAAAAAATCTTGAAAAAGTAACTAGAGTTTTATTTTCAAATAGAAGAAAAATGATAAATAAGAATTTTAATAAATTGTTTGAGAAAAAAAAATCTATAATGAAAAACTTAAATATTGACTTAAATAAAAGACCAGAAGAATTAAGTAATGAAATGTTTTATAAAATTGCTGTGCAATATGAAAAATTATCCGATTAACTCTTTTATTTTTTTTTCAATTTCATTTGTGTTTTGATTTTGACTTATCCCCCTTTTTTCAGATTTTATAACATTTAATATTTTTTCATAACAAGTATCTAGATCATCATTTACAAAAACATAATTATATTCATTCCAATGGGATGTTTCTTCATTAAAATTGTCCATTCTTTTTTCAATTAATTCTTCTTGGCCTTTGTGACGATTTAATAATCTCTTTTTTAAAGCCTGAATATTAGGAGGAAGGATAAAAAATGTTACTAGTGATAAGCTTTTAATTCTTTTTAATTGCTGAGTACCTTGCCAGTCAATATCAAATAAAACGTCTCTCCCGAGTGATAATAATTCTAATACTGGTTTCTTAAGAGTGCCATAATAATTGCCAAAAATATTTGCATATTCGAAAAAATTGTTTTCCTTAACTAAGGTATTAAATTCTTGCTCGCTAACAAACTTATAATCTCTTCCATTAATTTCGTTGGGCCTTGGTTTTCTTGTTGAATGAGAAATTGAAATAGTGAAGTTTTTATTATTTTCTGCAATTTTTTTTGTTAATGTTGTTTTTCCAGCTCCAGAAGGTGAGGATAAAACAAACATCATTCCTCTCTTTTCTTTTGCCATAGTAATATTAATTGGCTTAATATTTTTTTAAAAATTTTTTAAGTTGATTTATTTTCAATAAACTTTATAGCATCGCCAACGGTAAGAATTTTTTCTGCTTCAGTATCGGAGATCTCTGAACCAAATTCCTCCTCAAAGGCCATAACAAGTTCGACTGTATCTAAACTGTCGGCACCTAAATCATCAATAAAATTAGCTTCATTTGTAACTTTAGTTTCATCTACACCTAAATGATCGACAACCATTTTTTTTACCGTGCTTGAAATATCTTTTTTCATTTGTAAATTCCTTAATTGGAATTATTAGTTCTTAATAAATTATAAATGAATTTTGTCAAGACATATACATGCCACCATTTACATGTATCGTTTCACCAGTTACATATGATGCTTGCTCGGAGGACAAAAAGGCAACGCAATTAGATACGTCTTCGCCCGTTCCAAACTTCCCCATAGGAATTCTTGATGTCAAATATAATTTAACCTTATCAGCTATACCCTTTGTCATATCTGAGACTATAAATCCAGGTGAAACACAATTAACCGTTATATTTTTTTTAGCGTATTCAATTGCTAGGCTTTTTGACATTCCTATAATGCCAGCCTTAGAAGCTGAGTAGTTTGGCTGACCCAAATTCCCAACGTGACCAACAACCGAGGTGATATTTACAATTCTACCAAATTTATTTTTTAACATTTTTTTTATAGCATATTTAGATAGCAAAAATGTAGAAGTTAAATTAATATCTATCACTTTCTTCCATTCTTCAACTTTCATTCTTATAGAGAGATTATCTAAATTTATTCCTGCGTTATTTATCAAAACATCCAAACCTCCTAGTTCTAAAGAAACACTATCTATAAATTCTTCAATTCCCGAATGATTTGCAATATCAAATTTTTTTACTTTAATATTTGGGTATTGTTTTTTTATTAATTCTAATTTTTCAGTTTTGGTGCCGCTACCGAGAATATTAGCTCCAAGTGAAACAAACTTTTTGACCAACTCGTTACCAATACCTCCACTCGCACCGGTTATTAAAATATTTTTATTTTTAAAATTAATCATTTATTATATCCTCTATTGAGTTAATATTTGATACTTTTACATTTCTATTTATTTTTTTTACTAAACCAGAAAGCACTTTGCCAGGACCAATTTCTAAAAAACTTGCAACTCCCTGTTTTATCATAAAATCTATACTTTCTCTCCATCTAACTCTTGATGTAATTTGATCAATTAATAATGGTCTAATTTTATCTACATCGGTCTCCTCTTTGGCAGTCACATTACTAATGATGCTTGGTTTGGGTTTCAGAAAATTTGTATTTTCAATTTCATCCTTCATATTTTCTGCAGCTTTTTTCATTAAAGAACAATGAAAAGGTGCACTTACAGGTAAAAGTATTCCTTTTTTCTTTTTTTTTTTCAAGTTTTCGTTAAGAATTTCTATTACCATTTTTTTCCCACTAACGACAACTTGCCCACTAGTGTTATCATTGGCAATTTCACAAATTTCTCCTTTGGGAAGTAAGTTAATTTCATTCTCTACTTCATGAATTGTCATTCCAAGTATAGCCATCATAGCACCTTGGCCTGAAGGAACTGCATCTTGCATCGATTTACCTCTTTCATGTAATAAATAAGCCGCTCTTTCTATGGTCAAAGATCCTCCGCATACAAGCGCGGTATATTCACCTAAGGAATGTCCAGCAAAAAATCTTGCATTATTTAAATTTAAACCAAACTGCTGATTCAAAACATTAAATATACAAACGCCTATAGTCATAATTGCGGGCTGTGTATTTTGCGTAAGTTTTAATTCTGCTTCAGGACCATTTAATATAATATTTGAAAGTGAAAAACCTAAAGTTTTATCAACAGTTCTAAAAATTTCTTTTACTGAGTCAAATTTTTCATAAAAATCTGATCCCATTCCAACATATTGTGAACCCTGACCCGGAAATAAAACAGCGCGCATAAGGTAATGAAAATATAATATAATCAAATTTTAATTGTTGTATATTAAAAATATTAATAGTATAAAACCACAACCTCTACCAAAATAAGGTGGATTGTTCGATAGGTATATCGAATTAACCAAGGAAAAACGTGGATGAATTGTTACGAACACACTTTTATAGCAAAACAAGACTTACCCTCAAGTCAAACTAAAACACTAGTAAATAAATACGAAGATATAATAAAAAAAAACTCAGGGAAGGTTTTAAAAACTGAAGAATGGGGATTGAGAAATTTATCTCATATTATAAAAAATAACAAAAAAGGATTTTATTTTCATATAAAATTCGAAGGTATTGGAACAACAATTAAAGAATTAGAAAAAGCAGGAAATATTGATGAGATGTTAATTAGATATTTAACTGTTAAAGTAAAAAAACACAATCTTGAAGAAAATTTTTTTGAAAAAAAAGATTATTTAGAAAATAGATAAAAATGAAAAAAATCAGAAAATTTAATAAAAGACAAAAAAATTCCAGATATTCTAGCTTAAGTTTATTTCAAAAACCTGATACAAACTTTTTTAAACCATGTCCTCTTTCGGGAAAAAATGCCCCTATATTAAATTATAAAAATATCAAATTGCTAAAAAGATATATTTCTGAAAGCGGAAGAATTTTACCTTCAAGAATAACTTCTGTATCATTGAAAAAACAAAAAGAACTTTCTAGATCAATAAAAAGGGCTAGACTCTTAGCATTATTATAAAAATTGTCATGGAAATTGTTTTACTAGAAAATATTAAAAATCTTGGAAAGATAGGAGATGTTGTAAATGTTAAAAGAGGATATGGTCGTAATTTTCTTATTAAATATGGAAAAGCTCTTAAAGCTTCTGAAGTTAATATCGATTTGGTAAATAAAAAAAAGACAGATCTTAGCGAAAAAAATATTACTTTTAAAAAAAATGCCAAAAAAATTTTTGATATTATTAATAAAAAAAATTATAAATTTTCTAAAAGGACAAAAGATAATAATGAATTGTATGGATCAATAAAACCCAGGGAACTTTCAAAAACTATAGAAAGTTTAGATAAGATAGAAATAAAACCAGCCCAGTTCGATCTGGATAAAGAAATAAACAAAGTTGGCTCCTATGAGGCAAAAATTAATTTACACGCTGAAGTTCAAGCCAAAATTCATATTGAAGTTGTAAAACAAGAAGAGGCAAATTAGTTTTTCTTATTGTTTTTCAACAGAAAATTTATTCCATGTATAACTTTCGTGTTTTTTTTATTATTTTTTTGGTATTAAATGAATAAAAAATAATAATGGCTCAACAACCTTTCAAAATAATTGAAAATCACCAAAAAAAAATGCCTTGTAACATTGAGGCTGAACAAGCCGTTATTGGCTCCATATTGGTATCAAACGATATTTATGACGAAATATCGCCTTTAGTAGACGCTCAGAAATTTTTAGACCCTATTCATATAAAAATTTATGAAACAATTGAAAAATTAATTTCAAAGGGCCTTTTGGCTAATCCAATTACATTAAAAAATCATTTTGAAAACAATGAAGGTCTAAAAGAATTAGGTGGTCAAGAATACTTAATAAAAATTACTAAATTTGCAACTTCGACTAAACAAGCAATTGATTATGCAAATATCGTTCAGGAAATGCATGTACGTAGAGAACTAATCAAGATTTCAGAATCAGTTTTAGAGCAAGCTTCTAATGATACTGAAATTAATACTTCAGGTGAGGAAATTATTCAAAATGCTGAAAAATCTTTATTTGATTTAGCTGAGAGAGGACATTTTAATCGATCGTTCTTGAAATTTGAATACGCATTGAAACAGACAATTGAGATGGCAAAAAGTGCTTATAAAAATGAGGACGGTATAGTTGGGGTACCAACCGGATTAACCGACTTGGATTCAAGACTGGGGGGAATGCATAAACAGGATTTAATTATTATTGCTGGGCGACCTTCAATGGGTAAAACTGCTCTCGCAACAAATATTGCTTTTCATGCTGCAAAAAATATAGAAAAAAAAGGATCTAAATCTACTGTAGCTTTTTTTTCTTTAGAAATGTCTTCCGAGCAACTTTCTACAAGAATACTTTCAGAACAATCTAGAATAAGGTCTAATGATATTAGAAGAGGAAAAGTATCAGAGAAAGAATTTGAACAATTTATAGAAACATCTAAAAATATTTCTGAACTACCTTTATATATAGACGAAACACCTGCTATCACTATTGCAGCCATCAGTAATAGATCAAGAAGAATTAAAAGACTTTTTGGACTAGAATTAATTGTTGTTGACTATATTCAGTTGATGAGATCTAGCGGTCGTAAAGAATACAATAGAGTTCAAGAAATTTCTGAAATTACCCAAGGCTTGAAAGCTTTAGCAAAAGAACTGGATGTACCTGTGCTTGCTTTGTCCCAACTTTCCCGTCAAGTTGAGCAAAGAGATAATAAAAAACCACAATTATCTGATTTAAGAGAATCAGGCTCTATAGAACAAGATGCAGATGTCGTGATGTTTGTTTATAGAGAAGCTTATTATCTTGAGAATAAAGAACCCACTTTAGGATCAATTGAACATGCAGAATGGCAACAAAAAATGGATGAAATATCTAGATTAGCAGACATAATGATTGGCAAACAAAGACACGGGCCAACTGGAAATATTAAAGTTGAATTTGAAGCAATGTATACTAAGTTCAAAGACCTAGAAACTAAATAGCTTTAAACATTTCAATGTTTGAAAAAATATATAAAAATTCAATAATTGAAAAACCTAAATTTACTTTACTAATTCTTGCTGTTTTATTATTAAGTTTTGGATATTTTGCAAAGGACTTTCAGTTAGACGCATCATCGGACACTTTGCTTCTAGAAAATGACCCCGATTTAAAATATCTACGAGAAGTAAATACCAAATTTGGTTCGAAAGATTTTCTAGTACTAACCTATACTCCAAAAGAGAGTTTAATAAGCCCAGATACAATAAGAAATCTTACAAATTTAAAAAATGATTTAACAAATTTAAGCTGGGCAAATAATGTAATAACTATTTTGGATGTTCCATTACTAAAAAATAACGACGAACCTTTAGCAGAAAGAATTAAAAATTTTAAAACTCTATCTAGCGAAGATTCTGATAAAGAAAGAGGTTTTAAAGAGATTATAAATAGTCCAATTTATAAAGAATTCATAATTAGTAAAGATGGCAAAACTAGCGGAATACTAGTTTACATAAAGACTGATAAAAAATTATCTGATCTTATAAAAACTAAAAATAACTATTTAAATAAGAGGGATAAAGGACAATTAACTTCCGAAGATAAAAAAGAATATAAAAAATTTCTAAAAAAATATGATAACTACAAGAAGTCATACAATCAAAAAAATCATCAAAATATAAATGAAATTAGAACAGTCATAGAAAAATATAAGGATACAGCTAAAATTCATTTGGGAGGAATACCCATGATTGCTGACGATATGATGACGTACATAAAAAACGATATAATAGTATTTGGAGCTGGAGTATTTCTTTTTATTGTTTGTACACTTTGGTTTGTTTTTAGAAGCTTATTGTGGGTATTTATTCCTCTTTTAAGTTGTTTTTTTTCAGTTCTTATTATGGTTGGTTTACTAGGATTGCTGGGCTGGAAAGTTACTGTAATATCTTCAAATTTCATATCTCTAATGCTTATTTTAACTATGGCAATGAACATCCATATGAGTGTCCGATATTTACAATTTAAAAAAGAAAATCCAAATATTTCAAATAGTGAAGCTATACTTTGGACTTCAGGAAAAATGTTTTGGCCAATACTTTACACTGTACTTACGACCATTTGCGCTTTTCTATCACTTATATTTAGTGGCATTAAACCTATTATAGACTTTGGTTGGATGATGTCTGTAGGTCTATTGGTTTCATTATCTATAACTTTTACTTTGCTGCCCGCTATTTTAAATATTTTGAGTAAGGATAATACAGATTATAAAGATGAAAAAAAATCAATAATTACTTCTTTCTTAAGTAAAGTTGCACAACAAAACACAAAAACTATTTTTGTATCATCTTTGCTTGTTATCATCGTAAGTATTATTGGTATTACTAAGCTTGAAGTCGAAAACAGCTTTATAAATTATTTTGATAAAAAAACTGAAATTTATAAGGGCATGAAATTAATTGATGATAAACTTGGAGGAACAACTCCTCTTGATATAATAGTCAAATTTCCAGATAAAAAAAAAGAAGAAAAAATAGATGACGATTTTGATAGCTGGGACGATGAAGAAAAAGATGAAGCAAAATATTGGTTTACAAGAAATAAAATAGATAGAATTACTCTAGTTCACGATTACCTGGATAATTTGCAAGCCGTTGGTAAAGTCATATCTTTTGCATCTATGGTTAGAGTTGCTGAGGATTTAAATGATGGAAAGAAGTTACAGGGATTGGAAATGGGTATCTTGTACAATAAAATACCTGATTCAATTAAAAAAGAAATAATTGATCCCTATATATCGATAGAAAATAATGAAGCTAGAATCAGTTTGAGAGTTTTAGACTCCAGGGAAGACCTTAGAAGAAATGAATTGATAAAAAAAATTAATTATGATTTAGAAAATAAATTAGGTTTAAACCGTGATGAATTTAAACTTGCTGGCGTTCTTATTCTTTTTAATAATCTGTTACAAAGCCTGTTTAAATCTCAAATATTAACTCTGGGTGTTGTAATGGCAAGCATAACTTTAATGTTTTTAATTTTGTTTAGAAATATAACTTTATCTTTAATAGGTGTTGTGCCAAATTTTATGGCGGCCTTCCTAATTCTAGGTATCATTGGCCTACTAGGAATACCTCTAGATATGATGACGATAACCATTGCTGCTATCACCATCGGTATAGCTGTAGATAATAGCATCCATTATATCTATAGATTTAAAGAGGAATTTAAAAAAAATAACAACTATAATCAAACTCTTGAAAAGTGTCATGATACGGTTGGTGTAGCTATTTTAAATACTTCTATAACAATTGTTTTTGGCTTTTCTATACTTGTTCTTTCCAATTTCATACCAACAATTTATTTCGGAATTTTTACTGGAATTGCAATGCTTTTAGCTATGATTTCGGTTTTAACACTTTTACCAAAACTAATTTTGATAGTAAAACCTTTTGGCAATGTCTGACATAATAGAATTTATACAAAGTAACATTTCAGCATTTGATCTTATTGTTTTTTTAATTATTGTTTATTCCATGGCACAATGTGCTGCTAAGGGATTTATGAGAAGCTTATTATCATTTTCGAAATGGCTGCTTGCTTTAATAATAACAATTATATTAGTACCAAAATTAAATCCTTGGGTACAAGATTATGTAGAATCAAAATTTATTTCTGATATTGGTTTAGGGGTTTTTATATACATAGTTTCACTTTTTGTAATAATCAATATAGGTAAAGCTATTAGTAGAACGGTTACTTGGTCAGGTCTTGGCTCAGTTGACAAGACTTTTGGTTTAATTTTTGGAATATTTAAAGGATATGCGATTTGTGTATGCATTTTTTCTTTGCTTAACTGGTTTTATCCACATCAAAAATGGCCATTAAAAGCTGAAGGTACTTATTCTTTTGAAATAATATATAAGGGAAGTGAGTTTTTAATTGATGAATTTCCCAAAAGTAAAGATTACTACGAAGAAACAGAAGAAAAAATAGAAAAAATTTAAATGGCACGATTAAGAGAAGAATGTGGAGTTTTTGGTATTTTTGATAATAAAGATGCTGCCGCCCTCACAGCGTTAGGATTACATGCTTTACAACATAGAGGGCAAGAAGGTTGTGGCATTGTTACATCTGATGGAAAAAACTTTTACGCTGAAAGAAGACTTGGATTAGTTGGAGATAATTTCACTAAAGGAAAAGTTTTAGAGAAATTGCCTGGAAGCTATGCAATTGGTCACAATCGTTATTCAACAACCGGAAATAATCTAATCAAAAATGTTCAACCCTTTTTTGCTGACCTTCATGATGGAGGCATTAGTATTGCACATAATGGAAATTTAAGTAATGCTCGATATCTCAGAAGAGAATTAGTTAAAAATGGTTCTATTTTTCAAACTACATCTGACACAGAAACTATAGTTCAGCTAATTGCAAAATCAAAAAGGTCAAAAATAATTGATAAAATAATTGATGTCCTTTTTAAAATACAAGGAGGATATGCGTTAACAATTTTGACAAATAAAAAATTAATAGGAATTAGGGATCCATTTGGAATCCGCCCTTTGGTTATCGGTAAACTTAATAAATCTTATGTTTTAGCATCAGAAACTTGCGCTTTTGATATAATTGGAGCGAAATTTATTAGGGAAATCGAAAATGGAGAAATAATCATTATAACAGAAAACGGATTAGAAAGTATAAAACCATTCCCTAAAGTAAAAGAAAGGCCGTGTATTTTTGAATATATATATTTCTCTAGACCAGACAGCATCATAAATAATATTAGTGTTTACGAATATAGAAAAAGATTAGGCGCAGAGTTAGCAAAAGAATCACACATTGAAGCAGATTTAATAATACCGGTACCAGACTCCGGTGTTCCAGCTGCAATTGGTTATTCCGAAAAAGTAAAAAAGAATATCGAATTAGGAATTATTAGAAATCATTATGTTGGCAGAACCTTTATTGAACCTACTCAACAAATACGTAGTTTAGGCGTTAAACTAAAGCATAATGTTAATAAATCTCTCATTAAAGGTAAATCTTTAATTTTAATCGATGATTCACTGGTAAGAGGCACGACTTCTGTCAAAATTATCAAAATGCTTCATGAAGCTGGGGCAAAGGAAGTTCACTTAAAAATTGCTTCTCCACCTATTAAATACCCAGATTATTATGGGATTGATACACCAGATAAAGATGAATTACTTGCCTCAAAACTTGACCTTAAGGGTATGCAAATATTCACTAAAGCAAAAACATTACAATTTTTATCAATTGAAGGATTATATAAGTCTATGGGACATGCAAAAAGAAACTCATCTTATCCTCAATTCACTGATCATTGTTTCACTGGCGAGTATCCAGTTAAACCTATCGATGCAAATGATAAAAATTTTGAAGAAAATCAACTAAGTTTTATGTCGTCAAAATCTTGAGAATAAAATAAAATTAAGTTAATCAAATCCATATATACGAGAATTTTTAGTCAAGATATATAATTTTCCATTATTTATTATTGGAGCTGATGTAACAGGGTCGCCAATTTTTTTAAAATATTCAACTTTTCCCGAAACGGGAGAGCTTACAATTAAATATCCATTTGAAGTTACTGAATAAATTTTTCCAGAACCCATAATAAAACCTGTTATCTTAGTTTCTTGCTTTTTCTTTTTTAATATTTTTAAAATATTAGTAGAAGAAATTATTATTCCTGTATCTTTATCTATGATTACAAAATAACCGTTATCCGTTAGAATAAAAATGTTTTTTCCATCTATAATTGGTGCACCAATTGAACTTACTTCTTGTTTCCAGTTAGTATAACCAGTATTTAAATTATAAGAAAAAATTGATGATTTAGATGAAAAAATTATATTATCATCAATTATAACAATCTCTGATGATTTAAAAAAATCTGTAGCATGCGCCAACGTAGATTCTAATGTATTTAATGACCAGTCTATTTTTCCATTATTTGCATTAACTTTAAATAAATCTCCAGAAGAGTTAATGGCAATTACATCTCCCTGTTTTGATATAGCAGAGGATAAAAAGTTTTGCAACTTTATGAAGGAAGGTACTGAGCGAATATCCCAAATTTTTGATCCATTTTTTGTATTGAAGCACAAAATTCTATTATCTTGATTAATCAAAAAAATTTTATTTTTGTAAATTTTTATATTAGATTTTATTGGTATTCCGTGATTTTTTATCCAAACAAGTTTTCCATTGTTTAAACCAATTGAATAGATAAAACCGATATTATCTGCAACATAAATATTATTTTGATAAATAGAGAAAACTAAATTTTTATAAACTTTTTTATATATTTTTTTATATATATTTTTTTTCCAATTTATTTCCCCATTCTGATTAATGTTAAAAATTGTGCCATTATTATCTGAAAAAATTATATTATTCTCAAAAACTAAAGGTGAGGATATAATTTTTGATATAGGAAATTTATTTTTCCCTATTTTTTTTTTTAAAAATATATTATCAATTCCGGATAAATAAATGTTACCAAGAAAATTTTGCTGATTTAAGCTGGACATTCTCCACGATAAATTTTTTCTTGGATTTGATATACTAATTTTTTTAGTTAAAGATATTTCTTTAGAATAAACACTTTTGGATGAATAAATATAATCTACAACTTTAGTTTGCTTCTGTTCTTTTTCTAATTCGGAAATTCTTCTTTTTTCCTTTTTGCTTCCGCTCCAAATCCCTGTTTTATTGTCAAAAGAACAATTTACTAATAAAATAAATATTAAAAAAAAAATTAAATTCTTTTTTTTATTCATTGGGTAATAATAACAAGCTGAGATTTGGCTTGATTATAAAAGTCTTTGTGTAAATTATTTATAGAGAGAATTTGTTGATAAAATTCTATGGCCTTTATATTTTCTCCCTTTGACATAAAATAATCTCCTAATAATAGTAAAGCATGAGGTTTCCATAAAGTGTCAGTGTTTAATAATGGTTTTATAGTTTCTAGCAATTCTGACTCGATTATAGAATTTGAAATAAATAATGCTTTTTTATAAATTAATAAATTTCTTAACTCTTTCTCAAACTTATTATTTTCCAATAAATGGTCGTACAAAATCGATATTTCTTTATAATCACTGATTAAATTTTGATTTAGTATCAGGAAAAAAGATAAAGTTGAATAAGTAGAATCATTAGCAAAAATTACTTTTTTCAGTGTATTTAATGCTTCACTTTTGTTTCCATTTTCCAGGTAAAATTTAGCTTGGACATAATTTTCAGATAATAAAATCTTTTTGCTTTCTTTGCTTTCTAAATAAAAACTTAAAGAGCCAAATGAAATTATTAAAATTAAAATAGAAGAAAAAATCAAAATTTTATTTGATTCGTAAAATTTTTTTATTTTCGACTTTTTCGTTACATCATATTGGGCTTCAAAAAAATTTTCTGCCATTTAAATTATCTAATTGTACACATTTTTAGAAGAAGGAAATCTCCTCAGTTTTACATCCTCGGAATAATTTTTTATGGATTTTTCAATAACTTTTTTCAAATTTGAATATTGTTTAACAAATTTCGGTAAAAAATCACTTAAACCTATCATATCGTCAGTAACAAGTATTTGGCCGTCACAATGCATGGACGCGCCTATACCTATTGTTGGTATAGAAACATTTTTTGTAATTTTTTTTGCTAAGTTTTCAGGCACACATTCAATTACAATTGCAAACGCTCCGGAATTAGAAACGTCTATTGCATCTTCGAAAATCTGTTTTTTTTCAGCAAAGTTTTTTCCTTTAGTTTTAAAGTTGGTCGAAGTCTGTGGCAATAATCCAACATGTCCCATAACTGGAATTCCCCTTTTTGTAAGGTATCTAATTATTTTAACTATTTTTT
>Ga0208208_100132_pt1 | contig 11549 bp, 12 predicted proteins | sample DeeseametaMP1091_FD_184197 | JGI IMG/M metagenome (GOLD analysis project Ga0208208, IMG submission 184197) | Marine microbial communities from the Deep Indian Ocean - MP1091 (SPAdes) | ecosystem: Environmental > Aquatic > Marine > Oceanic | place: South Indian Ocean | collected 2011-03-02
TCGGGGCGGGGTCATTCGTCGAGTGAGCCGTGGATTGCGAATTGCTCGAGCCCGGCGGCCTGGGCCTCGATCACCCGGAATGCCTCGCGCACGCCGGCCTCGGTCAGCTCGCGGGCGACGGTGAGCAGGGTGTTGGCGTCGTGATCCTCGCAGAGCGTCGCCATATGGGCGATCTCCTCGGCCGCGACCGGGCGGGCGGCCTCGACCGAGGGGGCGGCGTAATAGGTGACGAAATGCTGCGCCAGCGCCTCGGTCAGCGCCTCGACCTCCTCGGGCTGCGCCTCGGTGACGGCGACGAAAGTGACCCGGCCGAAGGTTTCGAGCCCGAGCCAGCCGTTGGCGAAGGCCTGCCGCGCCTTGCCGGTGAGGTCGCCCTCGGACCAGTTGGAAAACTCGAAGCCGCCCGAGACGCACCATTCGCCGGTGCGGGCGGGCGAGGCATAGACGCGGGCATCGCTTTCGTCGAAATGGATCGCGCGGGCGAGTTTCATGGCGCTTCCTCCAGCAGGGCGGTCAGGGGGATCAGGCGGGTTTCGTCGCCCTGGCGCAAGAGCGCGCCAAAGTCTTCGTCGGCCCCGAGGAAGCTGCCGGACTGGCCGCAGAGCGTGATCTCTTCGCCGATGCCATGCACCAGCCCGCGCCATTCCGCGTGCAGCGCGCGGGGGCCGTCGGCGTCCCAACGGGTGACCCAGTTCAGGGTGTGCCGCGCCCAGGCTTCGAGCAGGGCGGGCGGGGTGACATCGGCGCAGCCTTCGACATAAAGCGCGGTGGTCTCGGGCGTTGCGCCCATCTCGGGCACGCCGGGCAGCAGCGGCAGCTCGAAACCCACCACCAGCCAATCCGGCGTGTCGGCGGGTTCCTGCGTGGCGGCCATCACCCGGAAACCGCCGCAGGAGGCGCCGTTGACGCGAATGCCGCCGTCCCAGTCGAGATGCACGGCAACCTCGGGCGGGGCCAGCGCGCCGAGCGCGTTCTGAAACCCCACCGCGCAGGCTGGCAGCATCGCCATGGCCCGCGACAGCGCCACCTCGGGGGCAAAGACCAGCGCCGCCTGCATCAGCTCGGGCTTGAGCCGATGCGCGATCAGCCCGGCGTCGCAGCCCGTCACCGCCCGCATCACCGCATGGTCGAAGGCCGGCCCGTTGGCCGCCTCGTCCCACATCAGCGGCGGAAAGGTGAGCGTCTCGGTCATGCGACGCCCTCGGCGACCAGCGCATTGGCCACGTCGCGGAAGGCCCGGGCCTGGGCGCTGTCGGGCTGGCTCACGACGATCGGCGCGCCACCGTCGGCGGCCAGCCGGATGTCGATATGCAGCGGCACTTCGGCCAGCAGCGGCACGCCCAGCTTCTGCGCCTCTGCCGCCACGCCGCCGTGGCCGAAAACATGCTCTTCATGGCCGCAGGAGGAACAGATATGGGTGGACATGTTCTCGATCATGCCGAGCAGCGGCACTTTCAATTGGGTGAACATGTCGATCCCCTTGCGGGCATCCAGCAGCGCCACGTCCTGCGGGGTCGAGACGATCAGCGCGCCATCGACCTGGGTTTTCTGCGCCAGGGTCATCTGCACGTCGCCCGTGCCGGGCGGCAGGTCGACGATCAGGCAGTCGAGCGCGCCCCATTGCACCTGGAACAGCATCTGCTGCAAGGCGCCCATCAGCATCGGCCCGCGCCAGACCACCGCCTGATCGTCATTGGTCATCAGCCCCAGCGACATCAGCGTGACGCCGTGGTTCCTGAGCGGCAGGATGGTCTTGCCGTCGGGCGAGGCGGGCCGACCCGAGACCCCCAGCATGCGCGGCTGCGACGGGCCGTAGACGTCGGCGTCCAGAAGCCCGACCTTGCGGCCCTGCTGCGCCAGCGCGCAGGCGAGGTTGGCGGCGACGGTGGATTTGCCCACGCCGCCCTTGCCCGAGGCGATGGCGATGATATGCGCCACGCCGGGCACCCGTTCGGGGCCCTGCGCCTTGGGGGCCTGCGGTTTCAGGTCGGGCGGTGCCTTTTCCTCATGCGCGGTCAGCACGATCGAGACATTCGTGGCGCCGGCGGATTTCAGCACCTGTTCGGCCTGGTCGCGCGCGCGGGTGTAAGCATCGGCGCGCGACGGCGGGATCTCCATGACAAAGCGCACCGCGTCCTGTTCGACATTCAGCGCGCGCACCACGCCCGAGGCCATCAGGTCGCCGCCCGAGACCGGATCGGAGACCTGTTTCAGTGCGGCCAGTACCTTTTCGCGATCCAGCAAGATTTACTCCTGACCCTTGATCTGGCCGGTGACCTCATGGGTCAGGTCCAGCTCTTCGATGGTGACCACGGCCTTGACCGCATAGGTCTTGCCGCCGGTGTCGGCCTCGCGCATGGCCTCCTCGATGGCCTGCTGCGAGGTGACGCCCACCTGTTTCAGGAATTTGCGCATGGACATGTTGAAATCGTCGGACATCTCGTTTCCTTTGTTTGACTGCGCGGCAGGGCTCACCCTAGCATGGGCCATGGCCCGCCGTCTGATGATAATGCTGTTGATCCTCGGCCTGCCCCTCGGGGCCCGCGCCGAGGACCGGCTGTTGCGGCTCTATGCGCCCGAGGCGCTGGCGGCGACCGGGGTGCTCGACTACATCCTGCCGCGGTTCTCGCTCAAGACCCAGGTCAAGGTGCAGCGGGTCGCGGACCCGGAGGCGGCCGACATGGTGCTGGGCGACGCGGGCCGGGCGCTCTTCGAAGGCGCGGGGCAGGTCTGGCACATGGCGCTGGCGACCGACGACGCGGATGCCGCCCGTTTCGCCGACTGGCTGACCAGCGATGTGGGGCAGCGCACGGCGCTGGCGTATGCGCCGGACGGGGTGGCGCTTTTTACCGAGGCCAGAAAGGCCGAGGCCGAACCCGTCGAGGTCAGCTTTGACGGCGACGCCAGGCTCGGCCATGAGGTGTCGCGCGCCAAGTGCCGGCGCTGCCATGCGGTGGATGAGGCCAGCCGGATGAGCACCATCGGCTCCACGCCGTCCTTCGGCATTCTGCGCAGCCTGCCCGACTGGAACGAGCGGTTCGCCGCCTTCTACCTGCTCAACCCCCATCCGGCCTTCATGATCATCGACGGCGTGACCGAACCGTTCAGCGACCAGCGCCCGCCGCCCATCGTGCCGATCGAGATGAGCCTCGACGAGGTCGAGGCCTTGCTCGCCTATGTCTCGGCGATGCAGGCCAAAGATCTGGGGGCGCCGATCCAGCATCAGTGATCGCGCCGCTTCGACAGGTAATCGTCGGTGGTGCGGACCCTGGGGCGCTCGCCGCCGCTGAACGGGTTGTCGGTGCTGTGGAACTGCGCCTGCACCCGGCAATCGTCGCACATCTGGATCATCCGCAGCTTGTCGCCGGTGAACATGGCGTGGCCCTCCAGCTTGGCCATGATCCGCTCGACCGAGGATTTCACCCCGAAGAGCGCGCCGCATTCGATACAGGCAAAGGGCTCTTCCTCGTTCAGCACGCGCTGCGACAGCGCCGCCTCGGTCAGATCGAGACGCGGCGCGTAGGTGATGGCATCCTCGGGGCAGACATTGGCGCAGAGGCCGCATTGCAGGCAGGCGTCCTCCTGAAAGCGCAACTGCGGCAGGTCGGGGTTGTCGCCCAAAGCGCCCGAGGGGCAGAGCGAGACGCAGGACAGGCAGAGCGTGCAGGCCTTGGTATCCACCAGCACGGCCCCATAAGGCGCGCCTTCGGGCAGCGGCAGGGTTTCGGTGCCGGGGTTGAGCGCGCGGGCGGATTGGCGCGCGATCTGGCGGCGGGTGCCGATGGGGCGGACGGGAGTGGCCAGCGGCGCCGGCGGCGCGGCGTCAAAGAGCGCGTCGGACAGGGCGTCGGGGTCGGTGGTGTCGAGCACCGCCACCGTTTCGCCGGCCATGGCGCGGGCCAGTTCCACCTGCGCCTCCATGGCGGGGCGCTCGGTCTTGGGGCCGGGCAGCAGGGTGACATCGGCGAAACCGGCGGCCAGCGCGGCCAGCGCCTCGGCATGGCCGAAGGCGTTGAGCTCGGGCAGTTCCAGCGGGATGACGGTGGCGGGCAACCCGCGGCCATGGCGGGCCGCGAGGCGGATCATCTCGGCGCCGTGGCCGTCGTGGACCAGCAAGCGCGGGGTGGCGCCGCCGGCCTCGCGGTAGGCCGTGGCCAAGGTCTGGACGCGGGCCATGATGAGATCGACGGGGGGCGCGTCATAGCTGATCGCGCCGGAGGGGCAGGCGGCGGAACAGGCGCCGCAGCCGGCACAGATCATCGGATCGACGGTGACGAACTCCCCGGCGGGCGAGATCGCGCCGGTGGGGCAGAGATCGAGACAGCGGGTGCAGCCGGTCTGCTCGGCGCGGGAATGAGCGCAGAGCAGCGGCTCGGTGCGCACGTGCAGCAGCTTTTCGAAGGTGCCGACAAGGTGCGAGGCGGCCATCACGGCAGCGGCGACCGAGGGCGGATGCGCGGGATCGGCGCGCAGGTAGCCTTCGCGTTTCTCATGCGCCGGGAACAGCGGCGGTGCGCCGCGCAGGTCGAGCAGGATGTCGCATTCGCTCTGGCCGCCGTCGCGCGGCGCGGTAAAGCCCAGCGGGCCGCGCCCGGTGGGGTCGATCATGCGCAGCGCGTCGATGGTGACCGAGAACTGGCCAAGCGCGCCGCTGGCCTTGCGCAGCCGGCCGGCGATGACGTCGAAATCGGGCCGGTCGGCCAGATCGGTCGCATCGTCGAGCAGCACGGTCACGCTCAGGTGCGGCGCAAGCTGCGCCGCGGCTTCGAGCGCCACCTCGGCCGGGCCGAGGATCAGGCAGAGCCCCTCGGAGACCACGTCGAGGCTGCGGTCGGACCGCGCGGGCAGCAGGGCCTCGGCCAGAAGGGCGGACATTTTGGGCAGCTTCGGGGCCGGATCTGCGCTCCAACCGGCGCGGTCGCGCAGATCGAGCAGGGCGGGGGCCTCGACCCCCAGCTCCTCGGCCAAAGCGCTAAATGTCCGGCCCTCCTGGGTGCAGCAGAAAATCGCATCTCCGGATGTCAAGGCCTCTGCGGCGCGGTCGATCTGGCCTTGGCACAGCGCCTGACAGGGGGCGGCGGCGTCCAGGCCGGCGCGCTCGGCGAGGGCTTGCGAATCGATTTGCATCGATCCCTGACAATCGCATGTTATCAAGGTCTTGGGCATGATTTTCTCCTCCGGAGCCGCGCCCTCTCCCCACCTCTTTCGAGGCCCGGCGCGGCATCACGCTAATCGCGTTCGCCCCGGGACCACAACCGGTTTTCTGCCGCTCCGGGCCGGTGCCCCCGGTGCTGCGCGGCAGCATCCGGGGCAGTTGATTCGCCGCAGCTGCGCGATCGGCTAATCAGACAAAAATCATCAGGTTGGACAAATCGACCGAGGCCGCCAAATCCCCCCGGTCGGGCCGGTCAAATTGTCCGGCGCACCGGGAATTTCCGCCGCGATCGCAGAAAGCGCTTGGCGGCCGTGGCAGGCGCATCTCAAGCTGACGGCAGGGAGAGACAAGTCAAAGTGATCCACAATCCGAAGATGTACCGCACGCTGCCGGTCGGCGTGGTCCTGCGCAAGACGCCCGGCGCCACGCGTTGGGCGGCCTGGCACTGGACGGCGAGCGCCGTGCTGCCGGGCGCGGGGCCGGCGGATTGGCGGGTGATGCGCCAGGAAGACGGGGCGGTGGAATATCACGCCGCGACCATGACGCTCGAATTGCACGGCGCCGAGACCGAGGCCTATCTGCACGGCATCAGCGCGCGGGTGCCCAGCCTCTATGTGGTGATGCGCGAAGCGGCGGGCGATCCGCCGCTCGAGGTGGTGCTGGTGACGGCCTCGCCCTACGAGGCGCAGGATTACACCGACAGCGGTGAAGAGATCGTCGAGAAGGTGCCGATGCCGCATGGGCTGGTGGCCTGGGTGCGGGAGTTCGTCGAGGATTTCCACCAGGACGAGGTGTTCGTGAAGCGGCGCCGCGACCGGACGCGCGTCGATCTGGTGCAGGACGGGGTGGGCGATCCGCGGATCGGCAAGCCGGCGGATATCTATGCCTCGCCGGCCCTGAAGCGGAGGCGGCTGTCATGAGCGCCTGGCTGAAACGCCGTGCCGCGGTGGCGGCCGAGGCCCGGGCCGAGGCAGAGGCGCACGAGGCCTCCTTGCGCCAGGCCGAGGCGCAGGCGCTGGAGGCGCGGCCGGATGCCGAGCTTTTGGCCGAGGCCGGGCTGAAGGAGCCCGAGGCGCTGGTCAGTGCCGAGGAGATCCGGGCGTTCCTCAAACATGCGCTGCCCGACCGGCTGAAGCGGCGGGCCCTGCGGCGGCTCTGGGGGCTGAACCCGGTTCTGGCCAATGTCGACGGGCTGGTCGATTACGGCGAGGATTTCACCGACACGGCAATGTGCGTCGAGAACATGCAGTCGCTCTATACGGTCGGCAAGGGGATGCTCGAGCAGTTCCGGGGGCTGGAGGATGCCGATGAGGCCACGGAGGTCGCGCTGAACCAGGCGACCGCGGTTGATGCCGAGGCTCTCGCGTCCCGGACCTGCTCCGGGACTTCTGTCTCTGACGATGAGACCGAGACAAACACCGAGGCCCCCCCGGATCGGGTCCGGGGCGGGCAGGATCAGCTCCGGGGCGAGTTGGCCGAGGCCGGCGATGCGGTCCCGGAACGGGTCCGGGACGGCGGCGCGCTGGCGGGTCTGCCGGCGGACGCGGATTATCCCGCCCCCCTCGCACCGCGCCACCGCCGCATGCGTTTCACTTTCGAAAGGGTTTGAATGACCACTGCCACCGCACCCAGCATTGCCGAAGAGGACCGCCTGCGCGCGGATCTCTATAATTTCCTCGGGGTGATCCTCTCCGGCCCGCCGGACGAGATGCTGCTGGCGCAGACCGCCGGGCTGACCGGCGATGACAGCGCGCTGGGCCAGGCGATCACCACCCTGGCCAAGCTGGCCAAGGTGACCAAGCCGCAGGCGGCCGAGAGCGAATACAACAAGCTGTTCATCGGTCTGGGGCGCGGCGAGCTGCTGCCTTATGCCTCTTATTACCTGACCGGCTTTCTCAACGAAAAGCCGCTGGCGCTGCTGCGGCAGGACATGGCCAAGCTCGGGCTGGAGCGGGCCGACACTGTGTTTGAACCCGAGGACAATATCGCCAGCCTGATGGAGATGATGGGCGCGATCATTGCCGGGCGGTTCCGCGATCCGGCGGATCTGGGCGCGCAGAAGGACTTCTTTGCCAGGCATATCGGCCCCTGGGCCGGGCATTTTTTTGCCGATCTCGAAGGCGCCCGGAACAGCGTCTTTTACGCGCCGGTGGGCCGCATCGGCCAGGTGTTCATGAGCGTCGAGACGGAGGCCTTCCGTCTTGGCTGAACCGGTGCCTGCGGGCGCCACAACGAGCGGCGGGCGACCGTCGGAACCAGAAGGGGAGAGACGTCATGGCTGACGACAGTGCCAAGGACCGGGGCGCAAGCCGCCGCGATTTCCTGAAACTGGCCGGGACCACGGCGCCGATTGCGGCGGTCGCGGTGGCGGCCAGCGGGACGGAGGCGGAGGCCTCGGAACCCGACCTGACTTCCGAGAGGATGCAGGACACGGCCCATACCCGGGCCTACTTCGCCAGCGCGAAGTTCTGAAGACAACGCGGCCCGGAGCCAACCGGACCGAAGACAGGCCAAGAGCGACTGGTTGCGTGACGCCCGACTGCCCGGAGGCCAACAACAGTACCAAGCGCGCGGCTGGAGCAAGGGCTCGCAGGCTGCCTGCAAGGGAGGAAACGACATGTTGAGGAAAAAGACCAACGGGGTTGCGCGACGCCCCCAGCGGGGCTCGATCCTGTCAGACGTGGCCAAGGCTTCGGTGGACCGCCGCGCGTTCCTGCGCGGATCGGGTCTGGCGATCGGCGGAATGGCCGCGATTGCCGCGACCGGCGGCACGGTGAAACCGGCTTCGGCCCAGACCGCGCCGCGGGGCAGCGTCGAAATTCGCAAATCGGTCTGCACCCATTGCTCGGTCGGCTGCACCGTGATGGCCGAGGTTAGCGACGGCGTCTGGATCGGGCAGGAGCCCGGCTGGGACAGCCCGTTCAACCTGGGCGCCCATTGCGCCAAGGGCGCGAGCGTGCGCGAACACGCCCACGGCGAGCGCCGGCTCAAGTACCCGATGAAGAAAGAGGGCGGCGAGTGGAAGCGGATTTCCTGGGAACAGGCGATCGACGAGATCGGCGACCAGATGATGACGATCCGCGAGGAAAGCGGGCCGGATTCGGTCTATTGGCTGGGCTCGGCCAAGCATTCCAATGAACAGGCCTATCTGTTCCGCAAGTTCGCGGCCTATTGGGGCAGCAACAACGTCGATCACCAGGCCCGGATCTGCCATTCGACGACCGTTGCGGGTGTGGCCAACACATGGGGCTACGGCGCCATGACCAACAGCTACAACGACATTCACAACAGCCGCGCGATCTTCATCATCGGCGGCAACCCGGCCGAGGCGCATCCCGTCTCGCTGCTGCACGTGCTGCGCGCCAAGGAGCAGAACAACGCGCCGCTGATCGTCTGCGATCCGCGCTTCACCCGCACCGCGGCCCATGCCGATGAATACGTGCGGTTCCGGCCCGGTTCGGACGTGGCGCTGATCTGGGGCATTCTCTGGCACATCTTCGAGAACGGCTGGGAGGACAAGGAGTTCATCCGCACCCGGGTCTGGGGGATGGATCAGATCCGCGCCGAGGTGGCCAATTGGACGCCGGAAGAGGTGGAACGGGTCACCGGCACGCCGGGCAGCCAGCTGCGCCGCGTGGCGATGACGCTGGCCAACAACCGCCCCGGCACCGTGATCTGGTGCATGGGCGGCACCCAGCACACCAATGGCAACAACAACACCCGCGCCTATTGCATCCTGCAACTGGCGCTTGGCAACATGGGCACCACCGGTGGCGGCACCAACATCTTCCGTGGCCATGACAACGTGCAGGGCGCGACCGATCTGGGCGTGCTGTCGCACACATTGCCGGGGTACTACGGGCTGTCGAACGGCGCCTGGGCCCATTGGGCGCGCGTCTGGGAGGAAGACCCGGAATGGCTCGCCGCGCAGTTTGCCAAGGTCACCGACAAGGACGGCAAGGAGAAATCGCTTCAGACCCTCACCGGCATCCCGGTGTCGCGCTGGATCGATGGCGTGCTGGAAGACCCCGAGAACATGGACAACCCCGACAAGGTGCGGGCCATGGTGCTCTGGGGCCATGCGCCCAACTCGCAGACCCGCATGACCGAGATGAAAAAGGCGATGGAGATGCTCGACACCCTGGTGGTGATCGACCCCTATCCCACGGTCTCGGCGGTGCTGCACGACCGCACCGATGGCGTCTATCTGCTGCCGGCGGCGACGCAGTTCGAAACCCGCGGTTCGGTCACCGCCTCCAACCGCTCGCTGCAATGGCGCGAACGGGTGGTGGCGCCGCTGTTCGAGAGCAAGCCGGACCAGGAGATCATCGGCCTGTTTGCCAGGAAGTTCGGCTTTCACGACCGCATGTTCCGCAATATCGCGCTCGAGGACGACGGCATCACGCCCGACGCCGAGGATACCCTGCGCGAGATCAACCGGGGCATGTGGACGATCGGTTATACCGGCCAGTCGCCGGAACGGCTGAAGCTGCACATGGACAACCAGCACACCTTTGACCGCACCACGTTGCAGGCCATCGGTGGCCCGGCGGACGGCGATTACTACGGCCTGCCCTGGCCAAGCTGGGGCAACCCCGAGCTGAACCATCCAGGCACGCCCAATCTCTATGACATGTCGAAGCCGGTGGCCGAAGGCGGGCTGTGTTTCCGGGCCCGGTTCGGCGTCGAGCGGGATGGCGACAATCTGCTGGCCGAAGGCGTGTCGAACCCCGGGGCGGAGCTTCAGGACGGCTATCCCGAGTTCACCTATCAGATGCTGGTGGATCTGGGCTGGGATGGCGATCTGACCGAGGCGGAAAAGCGCACCATGGGCCGGATTGCCGGGGTCGAGGGGCTGAACGACTCGGCGGTCGGCAATCAGGACGACGGCGAGGAAGCGGCCAATGCGACACCGGAGGCCGATCAGAGCGACACGGTGCAGCAGACCGCCGAAGGCCAGAACCTGGCCCAGCCGAACGGCACCCAGGGCGCGGCCGAGGAGGTCGGCGAGCAGGCGATGTCGCCCTTCCCCTCGGATTTCAACGAGAAGGTCAGCACGATCAACTGGAAGACCGACCTGTCGGGCGGCATCCAGCGGGTCGCGATCAAGCATGGCTGCGCGCCCTTTGGCAATGCCAAGGCCCGTGCCGTTGTCTGGACCTTCCCGGATCCGATCCCGCTGCACCGCGAGCCGCTTTATACCAACCGGCGCGATCTGGTGGCGGATTATCCGACCTACGAGGACCGCAAGTTCTACCGGTTGCCGACGATGTACGCCTCGATCCAGAAGCAGGACTTCAGCAAGGATTACCCGATGATCCTGACGTCCGGCCGGCTGGTCGAATATGAAGGCGGCGGCGACGAGACCCGGTCGAACCCCTGGCTGGCCGAGTTGCAGCAGGACATGTTTGTCGAGATCAACCCGCGCGACGCCAACAACCTGGGTGTGCGGGACGGCAGCCAGGTCTGGGTCGAAGGGCCGGAGGGCGGCAGGGTCAAGGTCATGGCGATGGTGACGCCGCGGGTGGGCGAAGGCGTGGCCTTCATGCCCTTCCACTTCGGCGGGCACTACCAGGGCGAGGACCAGAGGTCGAAATACCCCGACGGGGCCGACCCCTATGTCCTGGGGGAATCGACCAACGTGGCCCAGACCTATGGCTATGACAGCGTGACCCAGATGCAGGAGACGAAAGCGACTCTCTGCAAGATCATGCCAGCGTAAGGAGAAAGAGATATGGCTAGAGCGAAGTTTCTCTGTGACGCCGAGCGCTGCATCGAATGCAACGCCTGCGTCACGGCCTGCAAGAACGAACATGAGGTGCCCTGGGGGATCAACCGAAGGCGCGTCGTGACCATCCAGGACGGGTCGCCCGGCGAGCGGTCGATCTCGGTGGCCTGCATGCATTGTTCGGATGCGCCCTGCATGGCGGTGTGCCCGGTCGACTGCTTCTACCAGAACGAGGAGGGCATCGTCCTGCACTCCAAGGATCTGTGCATCGGCTGCGGCTATTGCTTCTACGCGTGCCCCTTCGGCGCGCCGCAATATCCGCAGGCGGGCAACTTCGGATCGCGCGGCAAGATGGACAAATGCACCTTCTGCGCCGGCGGCCCCGAGGAAAACCACAGCCAGGCCGAGTTCTCGAAGTACGGGCGCAACCGGATCGCCGAGGGCAAGCTGCCGCTCTGCGCCGAGATGTGTTCGACCAAGGCGCTTCTGGCGGGCGACGGCGACGTGGTGTCGGCGATCTACCGCGAGCGTGTGGTGGCCCGCGGCTTCGGCTCCGGTGCCTGGGGCTGGGGCACGGCCTACGAACAGAAGGGCGGCTGATCAGGGTCCCCCGACACCCGACCGCGCGCGTGCCGAAGGTGGGGTGAGACCCCACCCGACGCTTGC
>Ga0208208_100144_pt1 | contig 11164 bp, 7 predicted proteins | sample DeeseametaMP1091_FD_184197 | JGI IMG/M metagenome (GOLD analysis project Ga0208208, IMG submission 184197) | Marine microbial communities from the Deep Indian Ocean - MP1091 (SPAdes) | ecosystem: Environmental > Aquatic > Marine > Oceanic | place: South Indian Ocean | collected 2011-03-02
CGGCTCGATAGTGTGCTGCGTTTAGGCCGGAAGAGAACATCGGCATAATCCAGTTTGACATCTTCTTCAATACGCATATTTCCATAGAGGATGTATAAAGGTTTATGATTTTAAAGCAAAGCTATTTATTATATGTGGTTAAATAAAATACAGAAATATATATAAGTATTTATGAGAAAGCTAAAAGCCTTACTTTTAACTCAAGGAATGCATGGTATGATTAGTCAAGTAGAAGGAATGGCTAAAGCTTTAAACGCTGAGTACAGTCATAAAATTGTAAGATTAAGTTTTCCATGGAATCTGATACCTCCTAAATTTACCCCGATTTCAAAAATAGTTTTAAAAGATAAAACTTATTTAACCGAAAACGAAACCTTGGATTTAATTATTTCTTGTGGAAGAAAAAGTGTAATTCCATCTATTCTTCTTAAGAAAAAAAACCCAAAAATATTCACGATTCACATACAAAATCCAAAGGTAAGTTTTAAAAATTTTGATGCAATTATTGCTCCAGAACATGATAGTTTAAATGGAGATAATGTGTATAGTTCTAAAGGAGCAATCCACTATATTACTGAACAGGAAATAAATAAGGCTAAACTTTATTTGTCAGACAAAATTAAAAGTCAAAAGTTAGTTTCGTTAATATTAGGAGGGCCAAATAAGTATTATAGTTTTGATAAAGATCAATTAAATAAAATATTTAATGAGATAAGATCAAATTTTATATCAAAAGGTTATGCAGTAATTGTGATTCCGTCAATGCGAACTCCCAAAATAATTATTGATTTGGCAATCAAAGAATTTGGTGCAGATGGTTATGTAGTAAATTCTGTAGATAAGCAAGCTTATTTGTCTGCGTTTGCTTTAGCAACCAATATAGTTGTTACATGCGATTCTACTTCTATGATTTCAGAAGCAGCTACTTCGGGGAAGCCTATATTTGTTGCTCACATGAAAGCAAAAAAAAATAATTATAGATTTAAAAAGTTCTTTAAGTTATTTAAAGAAGTGGGAATTACCAGAGACTTGGGAGAACAAGTTATAAGTTGGAAATATAATAAATTCAACGAAGCAGAGAGAATTGCAACTATAATAAGTAGTAAGTTAAAAAATTAAAATTATGGAATTTCTAAATTCATTAAAACAAAGATCAAAACATTACAATTCTCCATTTGGTCATTGGGAATTAAATAAGCCATTAACCGAAGAAGCTATTAAAGAAATTTGTAAAACAGAAATTGTAGATCCAACCAAAATGAATATTAATTATGATGGAACTAGAGCTATTGATGGTGGTGAGGGTGAATTTAGAGAAGGGATATCTGGTGGAGGAAAAGCAATAAAGTTTAGGTGTTTTATTGGAAAAGATAATTCAAAAGATTTTCCTAATTTAAGCAATTTAATAGAAGAACTAAGATCAAAAGATACCTACGGATATATAAGTGAATTAATTAAAAAGGATCTTAATAATTCCTATGTTAGAATTGAAGTTATTTGTGATCGTGAAGGATTTTGGTTAAAACCGCATTGTGATATCAAGGAAAAATTAATCTCAGGCCTCTTATTTGTTAATCCATTTAATGAATCAGAAAATTTAGGAACCGATTTATATGATGAAAAATTAAATAAGATAAAAACTATTCCATATAAAAATAATTATGGCTATTTTTTTACTAGTGGACCAAACACATGGCATGGAATGGAAAAAAAAGAGATTAAAAAAGAAAGAAGATGTTTACAAGTTAACTATGTTACATTTGAAACAGACTGGAAAGTTCAATCTTAAAGTTCCTGTATAGCTTTCACTGTTATTTTTTTGTTTTTTAGGGAGTTAATTGCTTCTACACAAGCATTTGCAGCAGCTAAAGATGTGCAATAAGGAATTTTGTTTACTAAAGCCGACCTTCTTAAAGAATAGGAATCGCTGATAGATTTTGATCCTTCGGTCGTATTTATTACAAGTTCTATATTTTTTGCATTTAAACTTTCAACAATATGAGGAGAACCTTCTCTCACTTTGTTGATCTTTTTACAATTTATTCCATTGGTATTTAGATATTTGGCCGTTCCTGAAGTTGCGCATAATTTAAAATTTAGTTCTTTGAGTTTTTTTGCAAAATTTAGAGCATTTTTTTTGTCTTTATCTTTAACAGATATAAAAGCAGTTCCGGCTATTGGAAGATCATTACCAGCGGCCATCTGACTTTTTGCAAAAGATAAGCCAAAATTTTCATCAATACCCATAACTTCGCCTGTAGATTGCATTTCAGGACCAAGTAATATATCTACATTAGGAAATTTATTAAATGGGAAAACAGCTTCTTTTACTGCAAAGATATTTGAAATTCTTTTTTCTAAATTAAATTTTTTTAATTTTTCGCCAGCCATAATTCTGGCAGCAATTCTAGCTATGGGAACTCCTATTGCTTTTGATATGAAAGGTACAGTTCTACTTGCCCTAGGATTTGCTTCTAAAACATAAATATCTTCATTTTTCACAGCAAACTGAATGTTTATTAACCCTATTACATTTAAAGAAAGTGCTAACTTAGTAGTTTGAATTTCAATTTCTTTAATAATTTCCTTTTTTAATGAATAGGGCGGTACAGAACATGCAGAGTCACCTGAGTGAACGCCAGCTTCCTCAATGTGTTCCATTATGCCTGCGACAAAAACTTTTTCACCATCTGATATTGCATCTACATCTACTTCTATGGCGTCATTTAAAAATCTGTCAATTAATACCGGATTATTCCCAGAAACTTTAACAGCATCCTCAATATATTTTTCTAATTGCTTTTCTTCATGAATTATTTTCATGGCTCTGCCACCCAATACGTACGATGGTCTGATAACTATTGGAAAACCTAAAGTTTTAGAAATTTTTAATGCTTCTTCCTTTGATTTTGCTATACCACTTTCTGCTTGTTTAAAATTGTTCTCCAACAAAAAGTTTTTAAATCTTTCTCGGTCTTCCGCTAAGTCTATAGATTTATATTGTGTTCCAAGGATAGGTATATGATTATCATCTAATATTTTTGCTAATTTTAGGGGAGTTTGGCCGCCAAGTTGAGTAATAACCCCTAATAAATCTCCATTAGATTGTTCTCTTTTAACTATATTAATTACATGTTCCTCGACTAAAGGTTCAAAATATAACCTGTCGCTAGTATCGTAGTCAGTTGAAACTGTTTCTGGGTTGCAGTTTATCATAATTGTTTCATAACCTGCCTTCTTTAAGGAGTAACTTGCTTGACAACAACAATAATCAAATTCAATTCCTTGTCCTATTCTATTTGGGCCCCCTCCTAGAATAATAATTTTTTTATTTTTGCTTGGATTAGATTCGCACATTGAAGATCCAATCGTGTCTCTTTGATAAGTAGAATACATATAAGGAGTTAAGGATTTGAATTCCGCTGCACATGTATCTATTTTTTTGTAAACAGAAAATACTTTAAGTTTTTCTCTTTCTATTTTTACATCTCTTATTTTTTTTCTCGTTAATTCAGCAATTTTTTCATCACTAAAGCCTATAGATTTTACATAATTTAGTTCGTTAGCTGTTTTAGGGAAACCGTGTTTTATTAATACATTTTCAATATCTACTATTTCTTTTATTTGTTCAATGAACCATTTATCAATTTTTGTTTTCAAATAAATTATATTTGGATTAATTTTATTTCTAACTGCTTCGGCTATTAGGAGTGTTTTGTCTGGTGTGTTTTTTCCAAGTTTTTTAATGATTTCATTTTTTGATAAATTGTCAATTCTATCTAATCCTTTCAATCCCGTCTCTAACGACACCAAAGCTTTTTGAAAAGATTCTTTGAAATTTCTTCCAATGGCCATTGTTTCTCCAACTGATTTCATCGAAGTACTCAATATAGCTTCAGCTTTTTGAAATTTTTCAAATGTAAATCTTGGTATTTTAGTAACAACATAATCGATTGTAGGTTCAAAGGAAGCTGGCGTTGATCTAGTTATATCATTGGTAAGTTCATCTAAAGTGTAGCCCACAGCTAATTTAGCGGCAATTTTTGCTATTGGAAAACCTGTAGCTTTGGAAGCAAGGGCAGATGATCTTGATACTCTAGGATTCATTTCAATGATTACCATTCTTCCATCTTTTGGGTTAATGGCAAACTGTACGTTGGAACCTCCCGTTTCCACTCCAATTTTCCTGAGACAAGCGATAGATGCATTTCTCATAACTTGATATTCTTTGTCTGTGAGCGTTAAAGCTGGAGTCACTGTTATAGAGTCTCCCGTATGTGTTCCCATTGGATCAACATTTTCGATTGAACAAATAATAATACAATTGTCGTTTTTATCCCTGACCACTTCCATTTCAAACTCTTTCCAACCTTCTAAACACTCTTCTATCAAAATTTGATTTTCGGGAGATTCAGTTAATCCATTATTTACTTTTTCATAATATTCTTTTTTTTTGTAGGCTATACCACCTCCAGAACCTCCTAATGTAAAGGCTGGTCTTATGATTGCTGGTAGGCCAATTTTTTTTAATGCTTTTTTGGCTTTTTTTATAGAAGTGATAATTTCTGATTTTGGTAAATCAATATTAATTTCTCTCATACATTTTCTGAATTTTTTTCGATTCTCAGCATTTGAAATAGCCTTAGAATTTGCTCCAATTAATTCAACTTTATATTTTTTAAGCAGTCCTTTTTTTTTTAACTGCATGGTAATATTTAAAGCTGTCTGGCCTCCCATTGTTGATAATATTGCACAAGGTTTTTCCTTCTTAATTATGCTTTCTAAAATTTTTGTGGTTATGGGCTCAATATAAGTTTTGTCTGCTATTTCAGGGTCTGTCATAATAGTTGCGGGATTTGAATTAATTAAAATTACTTTATATCCTTCTTCTCTAAGAGCTTTACAAGCTTGAGTACCCGAATAATCAAATTCACATGCCTGTCCAATAATAATTGGTCCTGCTCCTATTACTAATATTTTTTTAAGATCTTTTCTTCTTGGCATATTTTTTTTCTTTTGAAATATAATTAATAAATTTATTAAATAAATATTTACTGTCTTGCGGACCAGGACTAGCTTCCGGATGATATTGGACAGAGAAAATAGGTTTATTTTTTAATTCAATTCCCTCTACAGATTTATCAAATAAAGATATATGAGTAATATTAACGTTATTAGGAATACTATTTTTTTCAACTTTAAATCCATGATTTTGGCTTGTTATTTCAACTTTTTTAGTTTTTAAATTTTTTACTGGATGGTTAGCACCTCGGTGTCCCAAATGCATTTTTGAAGTTTTTGCTCCCAAAGCTAGGGATAAAATTTGATGACCGAGACATATACCAAATATTGGTAATTTACTTTTTATAAGCTGCTTTATTATAGGTATAGCATATTTACCTGTTGCAGCAGGATCGCCCGGGCCGTTTGATAAAAAAATTCCATCAGGTTTTTTATTCAAGATTTTTTGGCTTGAAGTTTCAGCAGGTACAATTATTACTTCACAATGTAAATCAGAAAAACACCTTAAAATATTTTTTTTGATTCCATAATCAATTGCAACAATCTTATATTTTTTCTTTTTATTTTTTAAATAACCATTTTTTTTGTTCCAAGTTTTAAGTGAATTCCATTTATAAGGTTTGCTACATGATACCTTAGAGGCCAAATCTAAATCTAATAATCCAGACCAATCTTTAGTTATTTTTCTTAATTTTTTAACATCATGTTTTTTGCTGCTTGTAAATTCTAAAGTGCCCTTTGGAGCTCCGTAGTCTCGAATATAATTAGTTAATTTTCTAGTATCTATTCCTGTAATTCCAACTACTTTATTTTTTTTAAGCCAGACGTCTAAATTTTTAATGGAGCGGTAGTTGGATGGAGAAGTAATATCAGTGTTAAATATTACTCCCTTGGTCCATACTTTATTCGACTCATTATCTTCTTCATTTGTCCCAACATTACCTATGTGGGGAAATGTAAAATTTATAATTTGGTCTGCATAAGAAGGATCAGTAATTATTTCTTGATAACCTGTCATTGAAGTATTGAAACACACCTCACCTGTTGCAATTCCTTCATAACCAAAACCATATCCATAAAAAAAAGTGCCATCTTCTAAAACTAAAACGCCTGTGGGATTAATCTCTTTGAGACTATCTTGCGATACATGGTCTAAATTTGTTTTTACTACCAAATACAACTCATGAGTTAAAGGCTTTTACTATAAAACATGATTTGACACAACATGTGACAAACATTTTATCTCGTAAAGATGGAATTTTTTTCTTTTGAAGAAATTTGATGAGTAAAGTAAATTAATATTTTTATAAATCATGACATTACGAGAAAAAATAAACGAACAGTTTAACACTGCATTAAAAAGTAAAGATAAAACTTCAGTTTCTACTTTTAGGTTAATTTTGGCTGCTATTAAGGAACGAGATATTGCTAACAGAAGTGGAGGAAAAAAAGAAGAAATTAAAGATCCAGAAATTATAAAAGTTTTAAGAAAAATGAGGAAACAAAGACAAGAATCTGCTGCTTTATACAAAAAAGGTGGAAGACCGGAATTGTTTGAGGTTGAAGAAGCTGAAATTAGAATAATAGATACATTTTTACCAAAACAACTAAGTGAAGAAGAGACAAAAAAAATCTGTAAAGAAATTATAGAAACGGTAGGAGCTTCAAGTATTAAAGATATAGGAAAAATTATGGAACAACTAAAACAAAAATATTATGACTCAGTTGACTTTTCGAAAGTAAATACAATAGTAAAAGATTTATTAAGCTCATGAAATATCCTAAAGAGTATTTAGATGAAATAAAAATAAGATTAAAAGTTTCTCAAGTTGTAGGACAATCAGTAAAATTAAAAAAACGCGGTAAAGAATTTATTGGTTTGTCGCCTTTTTCAAATGAAAAAACACCCTCATTTACTGTTAATGACGAAAAAGGTTTTTACCATTGTTTTAGCTCAGCAGAGCATGGGAATATTTTTAATTTCTTAATGAAAACGAAAAATTATAAATTTGGGGAAGCTGTAAGAGAACTTGCTTCTAATGCTGGGATGCCGCCATATAGATTTACTAAGCAGGACGAAGAAAGGCAAAATAGATGGAAGACTTATAATGCAATTTTAGAAAAATACACAAATTTCTGTCATGAAGAATTAGTTTCAGGAAAGCATCCTGAAGTTTTTGAATATTTGCACAAAAGAAAAACTATGAAAAAAGAAATTATTTTTTTTAAAATTGGTTATGCTTCTGGTAGTACAGATTTTGTTGAACAGTTAACAAAGGAATATAATGAAGAACAAATTAATTCTTCTGGCATTTATTATTTCGATAAAAACAAAAAAAAATATATAGACAGATTCAGAAACAGAATTATTTTTCCAGTTAAAAGTTTAAACGGTTCTGTTTTAGCTATAGGAGGAAGAACACTTTCAAAAACAATTTTTGCAAAATATATTAATTCTCCTGAGACGGAATTTTATAAAAAAGGGAATAATTTATATAATATTAATGCAGCTAAAGAATTCAGAAGTAAAAGTGAAGAGATTTTTGTAGTTGAAGGCTACATGGATGTAATAAATTTACATAAATTTGGTATACAAAATGTCGTAGCAAATTTGGGAACAGCAATGACCGAAAGACAATTGGATTTAATTTGGAAATTTTTTAAAAATCCAATTATTTGTTTAGATGGAGATGAAAGTGGTCAAAAAGCAGCACTTCGAGCGGCAGAAAGATTATTTCCATTAATGAAAGCAGATTTTAATATTTATTTTTTAACTCTGTCTGAAAATTTGGACCCTGATTCTTATATTAATCAAGAAGGTAAAGAATCTTTTATAAGATTAGCTGAAAGCAAGGTAGAAATTCAAAATTTTGTTTGGAATTCTTACTATCAAGATGTTGATAAAAATAATCCCCATTCTCTTGCATTATTTGAAAAAAGAATTAAAGCTCTTTGTAATGAAGTGAAAGATAAAACGTTAGCTAAATATTTTCTTGACAGCTTTACACAAAAAATAAATGAACTTACTCCTAATTTAAATTTTAGAAAAAATAATTTTATAAAATTTAAAAAAGCGAATAGCCCACTCCAGCAAACTAAAGATGTATATAAGCAAAGAAGCAGATTTGAAGAAAAAGAATTAAAAGAATTTTCAATTTTATTTCTAGTTATAAATAGTCTAGATATTTTTAGAAAAAATATAGAATTAATTTCAGAAATGACCTTTTCAAGTAAAAAAATAAATGAATTTAAGCAAAAATTAATCGATTATTTGTTGTCAGAAAAATTTTTTGAGAGAAAAAAATTGGAGATAGAGGATTTCGATCAAAAATTTAAAAATATTATAAATATGATAAATATTAATGCTCCTGTTAAAATAATTTATAAAAATAAAAGTGATACAGAAATTGTTTCAATATTTAATGAAATAATGAGTGAAATTAAAAAAATTGAATTACAGAAGAAAATTGAGTTTTTAGAGGATAAAGTTTCATTAAATCTTGATGAAAATCTTTATTCAGAGCTTTTATCTCTTAGAAATCAATTAAAAGGGGGGTAAATAAACCCTAGATTTTATTTATTTTATTATTATATATAAGTCCTCTATTTAGTTATTAAAGACGAAAAATACTGTGGAAAAATTAATTACAAAATCATTTAGAAGATTATTGGATAAAGGAATTCATCGAGGATTTATCACGTATGCAGAATTGGGAAAATCACTCGGAAAAAGACATTATAATCAAAATAATATAGAAGAAGCTTTTTTGCATATTTTTGATAAGAAGGTTTGTCTTGTTGAAAAAAGATCTGATTATCGTTTAAGTAAAAAGAAAGATTCAACATTTTCAGACAGCGAAAAAGTTAAAGAAGCAGAAAAAAGTGATGACCCCATAAGAATGTATTTGAGAGAGATGGGCGGAGTGGAGTTACTTTCCCGTGAAGGTGAAATTGCAATTGCAAAAAGAGTAGAGGCCGGAAAAGATTATATGATAAATGGACTTTTTCAGAGTCCATTAACTGCACAGAAAGTTTTCGAATGGAAAGAACAATTAGAGCAAAATAAACTAATGATTAGAGAAATTATAGACATTGACTCATCATATATTGGAGAAGAGTCAGGAGTTGAAGATGAATATCAAAACTTAAAAAAAAATAAACAAAATGAAAAAAAGAAAATAAATTACAAATTAGAAAAGCAGAATAAAAATTTTCCGGAAACGAAAAATAATAACGTTACAGCTGAAACTAAAAATCAAGAATATATTGAAGAAGATGAATTTAATCCATCCTTAGCAGCAATGGAGCAGGAAATTAAACCTCAAGTAATTTCCACTATTAACATTCTTTGCAAAGGTTATACGGAATTGATTAAAAATCAAAAAAATAAATTAAACTGTGCTCTAAATGCTCAGCAATTTTCAAGCATAAAAGAAAAAAGTTATCAAAAAGCTCAAAATAATATAATCAATAAAATAAAAACTCTTCAACTTAATCCATCAGTGATAGAAAATTTGGTTGAAATGCATTATCAAGAAAGTCAAAAAATAACTTCTTTGGAAGGTCTTTTGATGCGAATGGCAATAGAAAATAAAATTTCTAGAAATGAATTTCTTAAGTATTATTTGGGTAATGAAATTAATCCAAATTTAGAATCTTTTTTAAATGAAAAAACAAATTGGAAAAATTTTTTCAAAAAGAAAAAAAAAGAGTTTAATGAAATAAGAGAAAGATTGGTTGAGTTTAGTAATAAAATCGGTCTACCAATTGCTGACTTTAAAAAATTGGTAAACAAAATAAAAAAGGGAGAGAGAGAATCAAGAATAGCGAAAAAGGAAATGGTAGAAGCCAATTTGCGACTCGTTATATCCATTGCTAAAAAATATACAAACAGAGGTTTGCAATTTTTAGACTTAATTCAAGAAGGAAATATTGGACTCATGAAAGCTGTTGATAAATTTGAATATCAAAGGGGATATAAATTTTCTACTTACGCAACTTGGTGGATTAGGCAAGCTATTACTAGATCAATAGCTGATCAAGCCCGAACAATTAGAATACCGGTGCACATGATTGAAACAATTAACAAAATAGTTAGAACGTCTAGACAAATTTTAAGCGAGCGCGGAAGGGAAGCTACACCCGAAGAACTTGCTAAGAAGTTAGCCATGCCTTTAGACAGGGTAAGAAAAGTTTTAAAAATTTCTAAAGAACCTGTATCTTTAGAAACACCCGTGGGTGACGAAGAAGATAGTAATCTTGGAGATTTTATTGAGGATCAAAACGCCTTACAACCTCTTGATGCTTCAATAAGATCTAATTTAGGAGAGTCCACAACTAAAATTCTAGCAACTCTTACCCCAAGGGAAGAGAGAGTGCTTAGGATGCGTTTTGGTATTGGAATGAACACAGATCATACCTTAGAGGAAGTTGGTTTACAATTTTCTGTGACCAGAGAAAGAATAAGACAAATCGAGGCTAAAGCTCTGAGAAAACTTAAACATCCTAGCAGATCAAAACATTTAAAAAGTTTCCTGGAAAAATAATACTGTAGTTTTTTAAGACCTTTAATGATTAAATTATTTTGGAATACATCGCGTAAGCAAGATGATCCTTTTGAATTAGATTGGGGAAAATATCATGAAAAAAACTTCAAGGATTGGATTTATTTTTTTCTTCAAAATATAAATTATACATCTATTAATAGCGAAAAAGAAATAAACAAAGGAGATACAGTTATCATTGTAGATTCTGGAATACACTTTAAAGAGCATTTTTACAAAATGCTTAAAACACTAACAAAAAAAATTTTTCTTTTTCATATTAATGATGAACACTTAGATAAACGTTCTAAGCTAATTTATGAATATTTTGATTATGTTTGGAGAACCTGTTGTAGTCCAAAATATTTTCTAAGCAATAAGGTAAAATGTATTCCACCTGGTTACAAATCTGGATTTGAACAGAAATTTGACTTAAATAAAAAAAGGCAATTTAAATGGTGCTTTTTTGGTACTCAGCATAAATCGAGCAGACATGATATGAATTTTCAGCTAGAAAAAATAAAACCAAATTTTGTTAATCGTATTGATAAATTTGCAGATAAAAAAAAAAGTATGAACGTTAAGGAGATGGAAAAAAT
>Ga0208208_100151_pt1 | contig 11000 bp, 8 predicted proteins | sample DeeseametaMP1091_FD_184197 | JGI IMG/M metagenome (GOLD analysis project Ga0208208, IMG submission 184197) | Marine microbial communities from the Deep Indian Ocean - MP1091 (SPAdes) | ecosystem: Environmental > Aquatic > Marine > Oceanic | place: South Indian Ocean | collected 2011-03-02
TGTTTTATAAGTTCCTTTTGGAATTGTTGCCCATGCATAAAATGCATTATCAGCTACTAATTTTTTTACCTCATCTGTCTGTAAATCAATTATATATGCTCCACATCCGTCTGTAGATTGTGCTACTCCTGAATTAGGCACGCCTACAGTATATCCAAATGCATCAATTTTTTTATCGCAAAGGGCTCCGGATTGTTCTGATGAAGTAAGTTCAGATGTTCCACCAAAGAAACTTGTGTCTACACCGTGAGACTCCATAAGAACTTCAAATGTTCCTCTTTGACCAGAACCTGGGTTACCAATATTTACCTTTTTGCCTTTTAAAGAATTCCAATCTTTTATTTTAGAACCCTTACGAGCAATAATATGGAATGGCTCTGGATGAGCAGAAAATACTGATCTCAAACCATCAAAAGGTTTAACTTTGTCTGGCTTAGTACCATTGTAAGCATGATATTGCCAGTCAGACTGTGCAACACCGAATTGAAGTTCACCTTCCATTATCTGACCGATATTGTAAGTTGATCCTCCTGTTGATGGCGCTGAACAACGATAAGCTTTATCAGTACCTTTTTTTCTACCATGTTCTGCAGACTGAATTTTCGCAACCATCTTGCAAATTGCGTTACCTACTTGGAAGTAAACTCCGGTAGGTCCACCTGTTCCTATTGAAAAGAACACTGCTTCTGATTTTGCTACTGTCGCCAATGGCGCAGATAAAGCAAACATCATCAGTGCTCCTGCAATAGTGGAAATAAATTTTTTCATTTGCTTTCCCTTTTTAGTTGTTAAAATTAAAATTAATGTTTGAAGGATATCAATTTTAAAATTAATCTAAAGTGATTTTGACCAATCTTTAAGTTTTGCTACACCTTCAACTATATTTGGTGCATATTTTTTTATAGTTGCATGATCTAGTTTTTTACTACCTATGGTATTAGACAAGAAACCGCTCCCATCAAAATCAGTATAACTTAGTCTAGCAAGCATTTTTTTGCTATCGACTCCAAAATCACTACCTGGAAGTAAAGCAACACCTGTTTTATTTAAAATATCCTTGCACATTTCTTGCGATGAAGAAAATTTTGCATTTGTAAATTCTGGAAATAAATAAAATCCTCCCTCTGGCTTTGCAATATTTATGACATTTGATTTTAAATTTTCATAAACATAGTTGCCGGTAAAAGATAGTATTTTTCTTACAGCGTTTAAATAGGCTGAATGATCTCCTTTGTACGCTTCAACTGCAGCGTATTGGATTGGTGCGCTAACAGAAGTGAAAGATTCACTACATAATATCTTTAGACTATTTTTTAACTCTTCCAGTTGTTTGGGTATTGCGAAAAATCCTAATCTCCATCCACCTGCTCCACACCATTTACTTAGACCTGTACTAACAATAGTACCCTCGGGATAAAAATTAGAAATAGATTTATATTGATTATCAAAAGTAAGCCGAGAATATATCTCATCAGAAAGTATGATTAGTTTATATTTTTTTGCAACTTCTGTAATTTCTTGTAAATTTTTGCAAACCATGCCAGAAGGGTTATTTGGAGAGTTCATAAAAAGCATCAGATTTTGATTTTTAATACTTTTAATTTTGTTTTCCAATTGTTCAGCAGTTGGAAACCAATTGGAACTACTTGAAGTTTGAATCCAGTGAACTTTATTTTTAGCAATAACTGCTTGAGGTTGATATGAAACCCAACTAGGAGCGGGGAGTAGTATTTCACCTGCAAAAGCAATTTGAGTTAAAAGCATTAGTTCTTTCGTTCCTGGGCCAACGATTATATCTTCGGCCACAAAATCATTATTATTACTTTGGTTTAGTTGATTTGCTATTGCCGATCTTAGTTCTTCAAGGCCTTGCATAGGCAAATAAGTATTTTTATTTGCATTATTTTTTAATGCTGAAACGATAGATTCTGGCACAGGAAATGGAGATTGACCGAAACCAAATTTATAAACTTTTTTTCCACTTTTTTTTAATTTATTGGATTCTTCATTAATTGCTAAAGTGGCAGAAGGCTTCAATTGATTGATTTGTTCTTTAATAATTTTATTCATTTAATTCTTTAATATTTTTAAATTGTTTTAAACTATCTGGATTAGCTAAAGCTTCCAAATTTTTTATTGGTTCACCTTCAACAGTTTGTTTAACAGCTAACTCTACAAGTTTTCCATTTTTTGTCTTCGGGATGTCCAAAATGGATATTATTTTTGAAGGTACATGCCTGGGAGAAGTATTAAATCTTATTGCTTTTTTAATTTTGTCTTTTATTTTGTCATTTAATTTATAACCTTGATTAAGAATAATAAATAATATTATTCTAATATCGTTGTTCCATGATTGTCCTATTACGATTGATTCTTGAATTTCCTCAAATTTTTCAACCACACTATATATTTCAGCAGTACCCAATCTTACGCCACCAGGGTTAAGTGTAGTATCAGATCTGCCGTATATAATAAATCCTCCATTGTCAGTTACTTTAGCAAAATCACCATGATGCCAAACGTTTTTATACTTTTCAAAATATGAAGATCTGTACTTTTTATCTTCATTATCATTCCAAAATTTAACTGGCATAGAAGGAAAAGGTTTTTTACAAACTAACTCTCCTTTTGTATTTTTTATTGAAAACCCTTTTTCGTCAAATACATCCACATCCATACCCAGTCCTCTGTTTTGAATTTCTCCTGCATACACCGGCTGCAATGGGTTGCCCAAAACAAAACAGGATACAATATCAGTTCCTCCTGAAATAGACGCTAAATGAACATCTTCTTTAATATTTTTATAAATATATCTAAATCCATCAATCGATAAAGGAGAACCTGTTGAACAAACAGTTTTTAATTTTGACATATCATGATTATTTTTTGGAACTACCTTATTATTGCTAAGAGTATCAATATATTTAGCACTAATACCAAAAAGAGTAATTTGTTCTTCACTGGCAAATTCAAATAATAAATCGTCTTTTTTGTATAAAGGAAAACCATCAAATAATAAAATTGTTGCTCCTGATGAAAGCGAACCAACTAACCAATTCCACATCATCCATCCGCATGTGGTAAAATAAAACACACGATCATTTTCTTTCACATCACAATGTATTTGCAATTCCTTATTATGTTGAAGCAAAATCCCTCCAGTTCCATGACAAATACACTTTGGTTTTCCCGTTGTGCCACTTGAGTAAAGAATTGCGAGAGGATCATTAAAATACGACATTTCATATTGAATATTATTTTCCTTTTTTAAAGCCATTATTTCATGCCAACGATATATATCTACTTTAAGATTATCTTTTTTTTCAATTTCTGTGCCTGGATAGGACACAATTACAACTTTAACAATTGAAGGTATTTTACTCATTATTTCTTTTAATCTTTCGATAATATTGATTGTTTTTCCGTTATAAAAATACTTGTCACCAATAAATAATATTTTTGGATTTATTTGAGAAAATCTGTCTATAACTCCAACTGTTCCAAAGTCAGGTGAGCATGAAGACCATATTGCTCCTACAGCAGATGTTCCGAGATAAGCTGTTACTGTTTCTGGTATATTTGGGAGATAGGCTGCCACTCTATCTCCTTTTTGTAGCCCATTAGCTCGCATCCAATCTGAAATTTTTGCAACATTTAAATTTAGATCTTTCCAAGAAAGTGCAGTTCTATAGCCGTTTTCACTTTTAAATATAATAGCGGGTGTTGTGTTATTTTTTTTAAGTAAGTTTTCTGCATAACTAAGTTTAGTGTCAGGAAAAAATTTATTATTATAAAAAATGTTCGATTTTTGAAGCAAATTCTTTCCTAAAACACCTTTGACTTTTGTGAAATCCCAAATTGATTTCCAAAAAATTTCCGTATTATCGACAGACCATTTCCAAATTTTATTAAAATCATTACCTGTATCAATTTTAAAATTTTGTTTAATAAAATTAGAATATAAAAAAAAATTAGTTTTATTTAATTCTTCTTTTTTAATCTTCCAAAGTTGATTATTCATAGACCTATTATGTCAAAAAAAATTAATATTGAATTCTTAAAAATTATGTTAAGGTTAAATTTCAAATTTTAAAAAGGAGAACTTTTAATACGGTGATTCGGTCATGTTTTAATCATCTTTTGTTCTAACAACAAATCTAGATATAGTGTGCCAATCAAAATCAAACACAATTAATGGAAACTAACGTAAAAAAAATTACTGCCGTATTGGGCCCAACTAATACAGGCAAAACTCATTTGGGTGTTGAAACAATGTTGGGATATGAAAATGGAATTTTGGGTTTTCCTCTAAGGTTGTTAGCGAGAGAATTTTTTGACAAGTGTGTGAATAAAATTGGGCAAGAAAAAGTAGCTCTTATCACTGGAGAAGAAAAAATAATTCCAAAATCTCCAAAATATTATATTTGCACCGTAGAATCTATGCCCCAAGATATTTTAGTAGATTTTGTTGCAATTGACGAAATACAGATGTGCACTGATCATGAAAGAGGTCATATATTTACAGATAGATTATTAAATTTAAGAGGTGATAAACTTACAATGTTTCTTGGCTCTCATACTATGAAACATGTAATCGCTTCATTAATTGATAATGTTGAGTTTGTTAGCAGGGAAAGATATTCAAAGTTAACATATAGTGGTTATAAAAAAATATCGCGTTTAAGTCCAAAAACAGCAGTAATTGCTTTTTCGATTGACGAAATTTATGCATTAGCAGAATTGGTAAGAAGGCAGAAAGGTGGGGCTGCAGTCATTATGGGTTCTTTGAGTCCAAAAACCAGAAATTCTCAAGTAGAACTCTATCAATCTGGAGCTGCAAATTTTCTTGTTGCAACTGATGCAATTGGAATGGGAATTAATATGGATATAGATAATGTAAGCTTTAGTAATTTAAAAAAATTTGATGGAAAAAAGACAAGACGATTAAACCTAAGTGAAATTTCTCAAATTGCAGGAAGAGCTGGCAGACATATCAATGACGGTAATTTTGGAATAACAGGTCAATGTGAAAGTCTATCTGCCAATGAAATTGAGAGATTAGAAAAACATGAACTTGATAATATAAATGTAATTTATTGGAGAAATTCTGAACTTAATTTTAAAAGTTTGGACACTCTAATTAATTCACTAGAAAAAAAATCTAATAGTGAATTTTTAAGAAGAATTGCTGATTGTGAAGATGAAAAAGTATTAAAATTAATGATAAAAAATAATAAGGATATGAACATTGATAATACGAAGGACGTTATCCAAACACTTTGGGAATGTTGCCAAATACCAGACTTTTCAAAAAAGTCATATGGAAATCATATAGAAGTAGTAAAAAAAATTTTTGGATTTTTAACGTCTACTGCTGGAAAAGTTTCAAATGATTATATGAAAACGCAACTTAAATATTTAGATAAATATGATGGTAATATTGATACTTTAACTAATAGAATTTCAAATGTTCGAACATGGTCTTATGTTGCCAATAAAAAAGGTTGGACAAACAACTATGATTATTGGATTGAAAGAACTAAAGATATGGAGGATAAGTTATCAGACAAACTTCATGAAGAACTTACAAAAAGTTTTATTGATAAAAGAATAAGTGTTTTATCAAGAAGTTTAAAACAGGACATTATATTGGGAACAAAAATTAAAAATGAAAACGAAGTTATTATTGACGACCAATATATAGGTCGGTTAAGAGGAATGAAATTAGATTTGGATCATAAATCTGGATCGTTGAAAACTGACATTAAATCCCTCAAAAAAGCTGCAAGGCAAGCTATAGAACCAGAATTAATGCGAAGAACTAACAAGATAATAAAAAGTGAAGATTTTAAACTTGAAGATGATCATAAAATTTATTGGATGAATAATCCTATTGCATATATTTCACCTGGAAAAAATTACTTAAATCCAAAATTAGAGCTATTAGTTGATGACGCGATTGATCTAGAATCCAAAGAAAAATTGAGAAATAATCTGGAAAAAAAGTTATACACACTTATTACATCTGAGCTATCCGACCTTGTTAAACTAAGTAAATCAAAATTTAAAAACAACTACGTAAGAGCTTTATGCTATCAGTTATTTGAGAACAATGGGGTAATGAAAAGAGAAATAGTTGATCAAATGATAAAAAACATTTCCAAAGAGGACAGGGCAAGCTTGAGAAAAGTTGGTATAAAAATTGGAAGATACCATGCTTTCCTTCCAAAAATGCTCAAACCAAATGCCGTCAATCTTAGAGTGAAATTATGGAAATTATATTTTCCAGACGACAAAAAATATATTATTCCAAAATTCGGTTTGAATTTTTTAAAAAATGAAACCCAAAAAAATAAAAAATTCTTATTGATATGTGGTTTTGAAAATATTGGTAAGTTTTATGTTAGAGTTGATATTTTAGAAAGATTTTTTTTAAAAATTATCGAAAATACCAAAGACAGAATGTTTAAAATTGATTCTGATATGATAAATTTAATTGGTTGTAATAAAGAAGATTTTTTTAAACTTTTGGAATTAATGCAATATAAATGCAAAAAAATTGAAGAGAGTAAAGAAGAATTTTTCATCTATCAACCACAATACATAAAAAATAAACAAAGAAAAATTGTTAAAAAATCTAATGCAAATAGCCCTTTTGATAAATTATCAGAATTGAGATTTCGATAAATGTTTAAAAAATTTTTTGAGAAAAAAAACGAAGAAAATATTAATAATAAGAATATTTTAATAACTGCATTATTAATACATGCAGCAAAGATCGATGACAATTATACAGACGTTGAAAAAGAAATTATTAAAAAAGCATTGATAAGTTTAAATGCAATAACACTAAATGAGGCGGAAGAATTATTAAAAAAAGCTGAAAAAATAGAACAAGAATCAAACCAGATTGTTGCATTTACCAGAGAAATTAAAAAAAATTCAATGGAATTTAGACTTAAAATAATTGAAATACTTTGGAAAATTGTATATTCAGATGGTTCTAGTGATAGCTATGAGTCAAATTTAATCAGGAGAGTTTGTGGATTATTATATATATCAGATAGAGACAGTGGAATTATCAAACTAAAAGTTAAAAATTCATTGAAATAAACTATGACTTATATTGTAAATGACAATTGTATCAAATGTAAATTAATGGATTGTGTAGAGGTGTGCCCGGTAGACTGTTTTTACGAAGGTGAAAATATGCTCGCGATCAAACCCGACGAGTGTATAGATTGTGGGGTTTGTGAACCGGAGTGTCCCATAGATGCAATCAAGCCCGATACCGAAGAGGAAGCAAGTAAATGGGTGGACCATAATACAAAATACGGCGACCTATGGCCAAATATTACTAAAAAGAGAGCAGAGGATGTGCCTCAAGATCAAGAAAAATGGCGCGGTGTTAAAGATAAGTTTAAACATTTCAGTGAAAAACCAGGAAAAGGAGATTGAAAATTTAAATATGGGTAGAAAAAAAAAGATAAAGAAAATAAAAAAAGTAAAGAGAAGAAAGAGAGCAAAAAAAAAACAAGAAAAAGTAGTAATTAGAAAATCAGTTGGACAAAATACTTTAAAAACGAATGATGAAAAAATTCAAATTAAAAAAATAAAAAAACAGTCCACTGAAAAAAAAATTTATAATGTTAAAGATTATGTTGTGTATCCAAAGCACGGTGTTGGAAAAATAATTTCTATCGACAAGGCTAAAATGGGAGATATTGATATAACTTTTTACAAAGTACTTATAGAAAAAGAAAAACTGACATTAAGTATACCCTTAAATCAACAATCGCATCTAAGGCCCGTTTCTAGTATTAGCCAAATTAATAAGGCAACTTCTATTTTGAAAAGTAAACCAAGAATAAAAAGGACTATGTGGAGTAGAAGAGCTCAAGAATATGATCAAAAAATTAATTCGGGTAAGCTTTATGAATTAGCAGAAGTGGTAAGAGACTTAAATAAAAAAACAGATATAATTGCAGAACAATCTTATAGTGAAAGACAACTTTTTGAAAAAGCATATAATAGATTAAAGTCCGAACTTGAAGTAGTTTTAGGCGAAAAAGCTCAACAAAAAATGGATAAAGCCTTAAAATTTAAAGAAAATTCTCTTCAAAAAGAAACATTACTATAAAAAAAACGCCCTCCTTAAACTTTGTAAGGAGGGCGTAATTTTTCAAAAAAAGTATAGCTTATCTTCTTCTTTTTTTTGCTTTCTTTTTACCTTTTTTTGCTTTTTTTCGTTTAGCCATTTTTATGCTCCCTTTTATTTAATTAAAACAAATCATTCGAGTGATTCGTTTGTTAATTTTAGCTTTATGTTTTTTTTTACTGATGTCAAACATAAATTATGTTGACAAATTGCAAAAAAAAATAATTTAAAATAAATAAATTGATTATTTTTTTATGTTTAAATAAACAAGCAATAACGTTGCTTTTTAAACATTTAAGTTGATTGTAATAAAATTAAATTAATTATTTTTTATAAAAATTTTCTAGTATATTTTTATATTTTGCAATTACTTTGTTTCTTTTTACTTTCATTGTCGGAGTTAGCATACCATTTTCAATTGAAAAGTTTTCACTAACTAAGTGAAAATTTTTTATTTTTTCAATTTGAACTAAATTTTCGTTAATTTTATTAATTATTTTGCCTATTTTATCTTTTTGTTCTTTGAATTCTTTGCTTGGAACAATTAAAGCGACTAAATAATTTTTTCCATCTCCCCATACCATGCACTGATCTATTGCCGGAGAGTTTGATAATTGATTTTCAATTTTAGCTGGAGAAATATTATCTCCACCTGCGCTAACAATTATATCTTTTTTTCTATCTGTAATTTTTAAATAGCCATCTTCAGGATCTATTTCTCCAATGTCACCTGTATATAGCCAGCCATCTTTAATAACTTTTTCAGTATCTTCTTTGTTATTCCAATAACCCAACATGACATTTTCTCCCTTAACTAAAATCTCTCCATCTTCAGCAATTTTAACTTGATTGCCTTTAAATGGAGGTCCTACGGTTTCGACCTTAATTTTGTGGATTGGGTTACAGCTAACTACTGGAGAAGTTTCTGTTAAACCATATCCTTGTAAGGTTGGCAGTCCAATGGCGTTTAAAAATTCACCTATCTCTCTATCTAGAGCTCCACCCCCAGAAACAAAAGCCCTTAAATTTCCACCAAACTGTTTTTTCACCTTTTTTCTAACTAAAGCGTTAACAATAAAATTCAAAAATTTTTCGGATAAACTCATTTTTTGTTTTAAAAGTTTTTTTCTTCCCAGAAAAATTGTTGCTTTAATTAATTTAGCTTTAAGTCCTTTTGCTTTTTTCATATTTATATTTATTTTGTTGTAAAGGTTCTGATAAAAACGAGGAACGGCCGTCATAATTGTCGGTTTAGCTTCCGAAATATTATCTAAAAGTTTTTCTATTTTTTCTGCATAAAAAACTTTTGCCCCAACTAAAATTTGTACAAACTGAACCGTATGTTCATAAGAATGTGATAAAGGAAGCCAGGTTAAAAAAATTGGTCTTTTATCTATTAATGGTTTTAAAATTTTACTAGCTCCTTCTAAATTATTTAATATTCCTCCGTGACTGAGAATAACGCCTTTGGGATTTCCTCCTGTTCCTGAAGTATATATTATGCAGGCAGGCGAAGTTCTTTTTAGATTTGTATTTTTTATTTTTTCATTTTCTAATAAATTTATTTTGACAATAGAATTAAAATCTAAATATTTATCCTCATCAACTCCTTCAATTTTATCTAAAGTAATTACTTTTTTTATATAAATTTTTTCTTTAATTATATTTTTAAGTTTATTGTGCATCTGATCATTAGAAATGATAATTACAGAAGGCTGGCAATCTTCGATTAAATATTTATAGTCTCTTTCGGTATATGTGGTGTAGGCGGGAACAGTAATACCGTTTGCTAGCATTACTGCAAGATCAGCAATTAGCCACTCTGGTCTATTTTCTGAAACTAAAAGGCATCTATCTCCATCATTGATATTTTTTTTTAAAATTTTAGCAAGTTTATAAATATTTGAAGATGTTTCTGACCAAGTAAATTTTTTTTTATTTTTTGGATTAAGCCATTCTAAAAAAATCCTTTTAGGATTTTGTTTTTCCGCTTGGTAAAAAAATAAATCTGTTAAACTATTAAATTCTTTTAAATTCATTTGTTTTGTGGTGGGCAAAGAGAGACTCGAACTCTCACAGTATTGCTACCACAGGATTTTGAGTCCTGCGCGTCTACCAGTTCCGCCATTCGCCCATACCACATTGTAGTTAAATAATAACAAATTTTTAAATTTTTAAAAAGTGTATACTAATTATAAAACTAATGGACTGTTAGCTCAGCTGGTTAGAGCGGTCGCCTCTTAAGCGATAGGTCCTGGGTTCGAATCCCAGACAGTCCACCATATTTAGCTTATTATATAACCACATTTCAACTTGACATATATGGTCTAAATCTATTAAAGAAGCTTTATTGTAGAGTTATCTACAGTAAATTAATAATAACTAAGGAACGTTAAATGAGTCTTAAAGGTAAAGTAAAGTGGTTCAATGGGAAAAAAGGTTATGGTTTCATTGAGCGTGAGGATAAAGAAAAAGATGTTTTCGTTCATCACACTGCAGTTAGAGATGCTGGTCTTAAGTTTCTTAACGAAGGTGACGAACTGACATTTGAAGTTGAGAACGGCGAAAAAGGACCTTCCGCAGTAAATCTGCAAAAAGCTTAATCGTATTTCAATAAATTTCAAAAAACTTGGGGCAGAATTAATTGAATATTCAGTTGTGCTGCCCTATTAAAATTTGTTGTTAGATTGGCTAACAATAAAGTTAAACTAAAACGAAAGAAGATAAAATGAGTATAAAAGGCAAAGTTAAGTGGTTTAATGGAGCAAAAGGATATGGTTTCATTGAAAGAGAAGATAAAGAAAAGGATGTTTTTGTTCATGCTTCTGCAGCTGAAGCAGCA
>Ga0208208_100164_pt1 | contig 10759 bp, 10 predicted proteins | sample DeeseametaMP1091_FD_184197 | JGI IMG/M metagenome (GOLD analysis project Ga0208208, IMG submission 184197) | Marine microbial communities from the Deep Indian Ocean - MP1091 (SPAdes) | ecosystem: Environmental > Aquatic > Marine > Oceanic | place: South Indian Ocean | collected 2011-03-02
AAGAAAAAATTAATTTTTGTATTAAAAAAAATTTTAAAAAAGAATTTATTGTAATAGACCCCGGAATAGGTTTTGGAAAAAACTTAGAACATAACCTAAGAATTATGTCTAAAATTTCCACATTTCATAGTTTGGGATGTCCAATATTAATTGGGACATCAAGGAAAAAATTTATAGAACATATAGTAACAAAATTTGATACCCCAGATCGAACTGGTGGCACATTAGCATCAGTGCTATATGGACTTTTGCAGGGAGTTCAGTTATTCAGAGTTCACAACGTTAAAGAAATTAATCAAGGAATATTAGTTTTCAATAAAATTTTAAATACAAATTAATTCATGAGCAATAAATATTTTGGAACGGACGGTATAAGAGGTACCGTCAACCAAGGCAATATTACGGGAGAAAAATTTTTTAAGTTTGGATTAGCTGTAGGAACTTATTTTAAAAGCCAAAAAAAAGCTAAGCAAATAGCAATAATTGCCAAAGATACAAGATTATCTGGTTATACATTAGAACCGGCTTTGGTATCAGGTTTAGTTTCAGGTGGAATGCATATTTTTACATTGGGGCCTCTACCTACTAATGGACTTGCAATGTTAACAAGATCAATGAAGGCAAACATGGGAATTATGATTACCGCATCTCACAATCCTTATTACGATAACGGTCTTAAATTATTTGGTCCGGATGGCATGAAATTATCAGACAGAATAGAAAGAAAAATTGAAAGATTAATAGATGCCAAAAATACAAAACAGCTTACAAAGCCAAAAATGTTGGGTAGAGTTAAAAGACTTGAGGATGGTAACGATAAGTATATCGAAATATTAAAAAAAAATTTTCCACAAAATTTTAAACTAAAAGGAACCAAGATAGTTTTAGATTGTGCTAATGGAGCAGGATACATAGCTGCTCCTAAATTACTAAAAAATCTTGGAGCAAAGGTTATGTCAATTGGTGTAGAACCTAATGGCTTTAATATTAACGATAAATGCGGATCTACCTATCCATCTAAAATTCAAATAGCTGTAAAAAAATACAAGGCTCATGTTGGTATTTCATTTGATGGTGATGCCGACAGAATTATTATGTGTGACGAAAACAGCAAAGTTATAGATGGCGATCAAATTATTGCGATGCTTGCTCGTAGATGGAAGTTAAAAAAAATTTTAAAAGGTGGTGTAATAGGAACTTTAATGTCGAACTATGGATTAGGGAATTTTTTAAGAAAAGAAAAAATTAGATTTCTTAGATCAAAAGTTGGAGACAGATACGTAAAAGAAAAAATGAAAAAATTAAATTTTAATTTAGGTGGTGAACAATCTGGACATATAATTCTTGGTAAATTTGCAACTACCGGAGATGGTTTGATGGTCGCATTAGAGGTTTTGTTTTCATTAAGAAAGGGAAAAAAAGCTAGTCAATTACTTAATGTTTTTCGACCTTTGCCACAAATATTAGAAAACGTAGCAGTCAAAGATAACAATGTTATCACTAAAACCAAATGCAAAAATGCAATTAAAAAAGCAAATAAATTAATGAACGGGTATGGAAGATTATTAATAAGAAAATCAGGTACAGAGCCAAAGATAAGAATTATGGGCGAGTCTTATGATAAAAATTTAATTTTGAAATGTATAAATATAATTAAGAGATCAGTAAAAAGATGAAACCCAAGTCAAAAGTATTAATAATTGCTGGCTCTGACTCTTCAGGTGGAGCTGGTATACAAGCAGACATTAAAACTGTAACAGCACTAGGCTCTTATGCAATGACTGCTATAACCGCAGTTACAGCGCAAAATACTAAAGGCGTAAAAAAAATTATCTCAATTCCCACAGAAATTGTTCAAAAACAAATAACAATGATTTTGGATGATATTGGAACCCATGCTGTAAAAATAGGCATGCTCCATAATGCAGACATAATAAAAAGTGTTTATAAAACTTTAAAAAAATATAAATTAAAAAATGTTGTTCTTGATCCAGTAATGATTGCTAAAAGTGGAACAAAATTAATTAGTAATAGCTCAATTAAGCATTTAAAAAAACTACTTCTTCCCTTATGTACTCTAGTTACACCGAACATTCCGGAAGCAGAAATATTAACTGGATATTCAATTTCAAATAAAGAAGATATGATTAAAGCGGCAAAAACAATTCTCAACATGGGATCAAAAAATGTGCTATTAAAAAGCGGTCATCTAAAAAATAAAATGATTTTTGATGTTTTAGCTACAAAAAAAGGAATAAAGATTTTTAAAAAAAGAAAAATTATAACGAAAAATACACATGGAACCGGTTGCACTTTATCTTCTGCTCTCGCTACATGTTTATCCCAAAAGAAAAATATAGTTAAATCATGTAAAATCTCTCTAAGATATGTAGATAAAGCAATAATTTCTGCACCGGGTTATGGAAAAGGATTTGGACCGTTAAATCATTTAGTTTCATTTAATTTAAAAAATCTCAATGTCTAATGTAGTGGTCATAGGTTCCCAATGGGGAGATGAGGGAAAAGGAAAAATTGTTGATTGGCTTTCAGAAAAAGCTGATGTGGTAGCAAGATTCCAAGGTGGTCATAATGCAGGCCACACACTTGTAGTAAACAATATCACGTATAAGTTAAAATTATTACCTTCAGGAATAGTTAGAGAAAATAAGATTTCGATTATTGGAAATGGTGTTGTCATAGATCCATGGGCTCTGTTAGATGAAATTAAGCAAGTGAAAAAGTTAGGGATAAAAATTACAAATAAAAATTTATACATAGCCGAAAATGCAACATTAATTTTACCTCAGCACAAAGAGTTGGATGGAATAAGAGAAGATGTAAAAAATATAGATAAAATAGGAACAACAAGAAGAGGAATAGGTCCGGCTTATGAAGATAAAGTAGGAAGAAGAGCAATTCGAGTAATGGATCTTGCAAACAAAAAAAATTTATCAAAGAGAATTGATATGATGCTATTTCATCATAACTCAATAAGGAAAAGTTTGGGAAAAAGTAAAATAAATAAAAGAAAATTAATTAATGATTTAACAAAAATTTCTTCAGAAATTCTCAAATATTCAAAACCAGTTTGGAAAAAACTAGAAGAATTTAAGAAGAAGAAAAAGATAATTCTTTTTGAAGGAGCTCAAGGTGTGCTTTTAGATGTTGACCATGGAACATATCCATTTGTAACATCCTCAAACACTGTTGCAGGAGAGGCTTCTGCAGGAACAGGATGTGGTCCTAATACAATTAATTATATTCTCGGTATAGTTAAAGCATATACAACGAGAGTGGGTGAAGGCTCATTTCCCACAGAGCTAAAAAATGAAATAGGAAATAAAATTGGAAGAAGAGGTAAAGAATTTGGAACTGTTACGAATAGAAAAAGAAGATGTGGGTGGTTTGATGCTGTATTGGTTAAGCAATCATGTGCTATATCCGGCATCAATGGAATAGCTTTGACAAAAATTGACGTTCTAGACGAATTTAAAAATTTATATATTTGCGTAGCGTACCGGCTTAACGGAAAAAAAATTGATTATTTTCCTAGTTCTTTACATGATCAGATTAGAGTACAGCCAATATATAAGCGATTTGATGGATGGTTAAAAAATACAAAAGGTATAAAAAAATGGAAAAACCTACCAAAAAATGCAAAAAAATATATTAATTTTATTAAAAATTATTGTGGTGTTAAAATGTCTAGCATTTCAACAAGTCCGAAAAGGGAAGATACTATACTTTTAGAAAATCCTTTTAAATAAAAATTAATTTCTTGGAAGCAAATTATTTGATTTTGCTGCGTTGAGCATAGCTTTTTGTAACTTTTCAAAAGCCTTTGTTTCTATTTGTCTAATTCTTTCTCTGCTAACTTTATATATTTTGCTTAAATCTTCTAAGGTCACAATATCTTCTGACAATCTTCGCGCGATTAATATTTCTTTCTCTCTTGGATTCAAAATGCTCATTGAGTTATCCATTAATTTTTTTTTCTTAGCAAACTCTTGTTTGTGGGACAATTTTAATTCTTGGTCTGTTCTATTATCAACTAACCAATCTTGCCATTCTGCACCATCTTCATCTTTTATTGGGTCATTAAGTGATTTTTCTTTTCCGAGCAATCGTCTATTCATTGAGACAACTTCTTCTTTTTTTACATTTAATCTTTTTGATATTTCATCAACATGTTCGGTCCTTAGGTCGCCAGCATTATGAGCAGATAATTGATTTTTTATTTTCTTTAAATTGAAAAAAAGCTTTTTTTGAGCTGCAGTTGTACCCATTTTCACTAAGCTCCAGGATCTTAATATGTATTCTTGAATTGAAGCCTTTATCCACCATATTGCATACGTGGCCAATCTAAAACCTTTTTCAGGTTCAAATTTTTTGACTGCTTGCATTAAACCAATATTTCCTTCAGAAACCATTTCGCTTACTGGCAATCCATATCCTCTATATCCCATAGCAATTTTTGCAACTAATCTTAAATGGCTAGTAATTAATTTTTGTGCAGATTTTAAATCTCCTCTGTTGCGCCATTTTTTGGCTAACATATATTCTTCTTCCGAGCTTAGAATTGGAAATTTTTTTATCTGTGTTAAATAGCTAACTAAGCTTCCCTCTAATCCTATGGATGGTAAATTTGAATTAATTGTTTTTGTGTTCATAAATTTAAAGAATATGTATTATCAAATTAAGGCAAATACAAGATGGCTAAATACTAGCTTTTTTGAGGTTTTTAATCAATGAGTCAAAATCTTTGGGTCTCTTTGCTTCAAAAAAAATTTCTCTTTTTGTTTTTGGATGAACAAAACCTAAACTCTTTGCATGTAAGGCTTGTCTATTAAAATTATTAATTTTTTTTTCTAAACATAGATCAATTTTTCTAAATTTTTTTTTTGTTTTACCATAAGATTTGTCTCCTAAAATTGGATTTCCCTTAAAATTCATATGAACTCTTATTTGATGGGTTCTTCCCGTTTCTAATTGGCATTCTACAAGACTAATTTTGGGAAGGTTTAAATTTTGAAAAACTTTCAAGGTTTTGTAATTCGTTATTGCTATTTTACCCTTTTCTTTTCTCACAGCCATGAGCTGTCTATTTTTTACACTTCTTGATATTTTTTCACTTATTTTTCCATTTTGGGGTTTTAGAGAGCCCCAAACTAGAGCTTCATATACTCTTTTTATTGAATGATTACTAAATTGTTTGGATAAACTAATATGAGCATTGTCATTTTTTGCAACAACAATTGCTCCACTGGTATCTTTATCAATTCTATGAACTATGCCAGGTCTTAATTTTTCACCTATACTTGAAAGATTATTTTTGTATTTAAATAACAGACCGTTCACAATCGTATTTTCGTAATTACCTGCACCAGGATGGATCACCACTCCAGGAGATTTATTAATAATAATTATGTCATCGTCATCATATAAAATATCCAAAGGAATTTTGTTTGGCTTAATTATAGTTTCTTTTGGGTGAGGAAAATTAACTTTTATTTGATCCTCTTCTTTTATTTTTTTTGAGGTACTGTTAATTATTATATTATTTAATTTTACTTGGCCATCACGGATCAAAGCTTGAAGTTTAGTTCTGCTTAATTCATTTATTTGTGATTGCAAAAATTTGTCAATTCTATATCCATGAGAATTTAATGGGACAATTATATTAAATATATTTTTTTCCATTATTTATATTATATACTGTGTATAAATTGTATTTAAGGGCCATTAGCTCAATTGGATAGAGCGCGACGCTTCGGACGTTGAGGTTGTGGGTTCAAGTCCTACATGGCCCGCCAAAAAAATTATTCTCCAATATTAATTAGTGTTCCCTTGTTTCTCGCTCCTGCAAAAGCTAAGTAAAATATTCCAACAGCTGAAATAAAATAAATTAAATTTAATATCAATGCAGATACAATATTAGAATAATTTACTACATTATTTAATAAAATAGATCGAACTTCTTCAAATATATAAACTAATGGTAAACCTTTGGCTAATATTTGCAACCAATCTGGTAAAATTGATAATGGATAATAAACACATCCTAATGGAGCTAAAAGAAAAAGCGATGACCAGGCTACGTTCTCAAAAGCGGGGCCATATCTTAGAAGTCCAGAAGTAACCAGTAAACCTAACGTTATTCCAAAAAGATATAAACTTAAAAAGAGCAAAATTAATGATGGCCCCAAGTTAAATATGGAAACACCAAAAAATGGAGCCGCAAGAAGGATTGCTGGAATTATTCCAATTAATGTTCTTAATAAAGCCGTTGCGGTAAGAGCTGTTATAATTTCACTGATTTTTAAAGGAGAAACAAATAAATTAGTAAAATTTCTACTCCAAATTTCTTCAAGAAACAACATGTTAAAACTTATACTTGATCGAAATAAAAAATCATAAAGAATTGCAGCACTTAAAATGACACCTACGGTATGGTTATAGAAGTCACTGTGCGTTGCAAAAAATTTTGAAATAAATCCCCAAAGAACTATTTGAATCGTGGGCCAATAGATTAAATCTAAAATTCTTGGTAAAGAACTTCTAATTACATATAAATGACGAAGAGACAGGGCATAAATTCTGTGAAATTTCATATTATTTATTCTCTAACTATTTTTAAAAACACTTCTTCTAAATTTTTTCTTCCATGTTTATTGATTAAATCACTGCTTTTTCCTTTATCAATTATCTTGCCATCTTTCATCATCATCACTTCGTGGCACAGTCTTTCCACTTCATTCATATTGTGTGAAGCTAGTAAAATAGTTGCACCTTTTTTAGATGCGAAATCTTCTATGAAAGTTCTAATGTTATCACCGACATCAGGATCAAGGCTTGCGGTAGGTTCATCTAAAAAGAGTATTTCAGGATCGTTGACTAATGCTTTAGCCAAGGAGACTCTATTTTTTTGACCTGAGGAAAGTTCGCCAGTTTTTCTTTTTTTGAATTCAGTTAAATTTAATTTTTCCATTATTTCAGAAATTTTATCTTCTAAATTTTTAACACCGTACAATCTTCCGTACACTTTAAGATTTTCTTCAACAGTTAGTTTTTTGGGCAATTCAATATATGGAGAAATAAAATTCATTTTTTCTAATAAACTTGTTCTATTATTTTCAATGTTTTGGCCATTAATAACAACGGTACCCGAAGTAGGTTTTATTAATCCTAACATCATACCTATGGTAGTAGATTTGCCACATCCATTTGGTCCTAAAAGACCAATTATCGTGCCCTTATTAATTTTAAAACTTATATTATTTACAGCTAAAGTATTTTTGAACTGTTTAGCTAAATTCTTAACTTCAATTGCTGCTATGTTCACTTGTTTGACGCTTTCCTTAATCTATCATTTATTGCACAACCAATTTCTGTATTGGGTATTTTTACTACAGCTATTGATTTAAAGTTTCTTTTTCTTATTTCTCTCAAAGTTTTGTATAAGTTATTTGCAGCTTCTTTCAAGTTGCCTTTTTTGCTCAGATTAAAATAATTTTTTCCAACTTTAAATTTTTTACCGAAGCCAATCAGCGCTTGATGTTTTTCAGCATTTTTTCTATTCATTTTTACTGGTATTCCAGGCGAGTAGTGTAGTTTTAATTGTCCTGGAGCTTTAACCCTTTTTGAATTTTTCTTAATTTTAATTTTTTTTTTTAAAATTTTTTGAATTTTTTCTACAGTAATACTGCCCGGTCTTAAAACAAATGGTTTTCTAGCCAAGTCTACTATAGTAGATTCTAGTCCAATTTTACATTGACCACCATCGAGTATGAATTTAATTTTATTTCCAAATTCCTCAAACACATCTTTTGCAGAGGTTGGACTTAGTTTTGATGAAATGTTTGCGCTTGGTGCTGCGAGTGGAAATTTTAAAATACTAAGCAAATTTCTTGCAACTTTATGTTTTGGAACTCTAACAGCTACAGTTTTTTTCCTAGCAGTGGCTAATTTTGAAATTCTCGATTTTTTCTTTTTTTTTAAAATAAAAGTAATTGGCCCAGGACAAAAAGCACTATAAAGCTTCTTAAAATTAGTATTTAGTATTACTTCATTTTCCAAATCATTTAAGTTTTTAAAATGAATTATAAGAGGATTAAAATCTGGTCTTTTTTTTAACCTGAAAATTTTTTTTATAGATTTATCAGAATAAGCGTTTCCAGCTAGCCCGTAAACAGTTTCAGTTGGTATTCCGATAATATTATTATTATCTAAGTTTTTTTTTGCTTTTTTTAAATTAACTAAATTAGGTTTGTATATATTTAAATAGATTTTTTTCATAAATTAATTAGTATATGGATATAGTATGAAATCAAAAAATATTCCAGCTGATATAGAATCAAAATCAATAAAAGAAGCGCAAAAAGAGATCAAAGAGATCATTACAAACCTAGAAAATACTGAGACAAATCTAGAAGAATCAATGGATAAATATAATAGAATGATGCAATTAAATTATCATATTCAAGAACAATATAAGAAAAAATTAAAGGAAATCAAAGGTTCTGATTTTGACGATAATAAACAAACGTCTATTAAAGAATAAACATATTTTATGCAAAAATTTTCAGATAAATTAAACATCATTGCGGGAGATACAAACGCCTGTTTAAAAAAATTTTTTTTCAAAAAAAATAAATATTCATATTTAATTAAGCCTATGAAATATGGTGTTTTTTCCGGAGGGAAAAGATTTAGATCGGCCATTATTGTTAATGTAGGAAAAATTTTTAATATAGATTATAAAAAATTAATTATTGTTGGAGCTGCAATTGAATGTGTACATTCTTATTCACTAATACATGATGATTTACCAGCGATGGATAATGACGACTTAAGAAGAGGTAGACTTGCTACACATAAAAAATTTAACGAATTTACAGCAATCTTAGCTGCAAATTCTTTACTTACACTAGCGTTTGAAATTTTATCTAGTAAAAATTTAAAACTTTCTTCAAAAGTAAAAAATGAATTAATAACATCATTGGCGATTTATTCTGGCTTTTCAGGTCTTGCTGGAGGTCAATATTTTGATCTTGCTTTTGAAAATAAAAAAATTTCTAAAAAAAAAATTATTAATATACAAAACAATAAAACTGGAAAATTATTTGCTTTCTGCTGTGAGTGCGCAGGAATTATCAAGGAACAAAATTTTAAAAAAAGAAAAATATTAAAAAAAATAGGCTTAGATATTGGTCTATTATTTCAAATTACAGATGATTTAATTGATTTCAAAGGGAATAGTAAAATCGTTGGAAAACCTACGAAAATGGATAAAAATAAAGGTAAACCGACACTAGTTAACTTGCTCGGTTATAAAAAAACTTTAAATTTTGCAAATAATTTAAAAAATAAAATAAGCAAAAAAATTCAAAATTATGGTATTAAATCTCAAGATTTATTACAATCAGTAGAATTTATATTAGATAGAAAATCTTAAATGACAAAAAAGAATTTATTAGACCAAATTAAATACCCGATAGATTTAAGGAAATTAAAAAAAGAAGAACTTAAACAATTAGCAAAAGAGCTTAGACAAGAATTGATTGACGTTGTTTCGGTAACGGGCGGCCATTTAGGAGCAGGTCTCGGTGTTATAGAATTAACCGTTGCACTGCATTACGTATTTGATACACCAAAAGATAAATTGGTTTGGGATGTTGGACATCAAGCTTATCCTCATAAAATAATTACTGGTAGAAGAGATAGAATTAGAACTTTAAGAAAAGGTGGAGGTCTTTCAGGTTTTACAAAAAGATTAGAAAGCGAATACGATACTTTTGGAGCGGCTCACAGCTCGACTTCGATTTCTTCATCATTGGGCATGGCAGTTGCAAAAAGTCTATCGAAAAATTCTAATCATGTTATTGCTGTGATTGGAGATGGAGCTATGAGTGCGGGTATGGCTTATGAGGCAATGAATAATGCAGGGGCATTGAAATCGAAATTAATTGTAATTTTAAATGATAACGACATGTCAATTGCGAGACCCGTTGGAGCTATGAGTTCATATTTAGCAAGACTGTTATCTGGAAAGACTTACTTTAGTTTCAGAGAAACTATTAAATATATTATTTCTATATTTTCAAAAAAGTTTAAAGATAAGGCAGGAAAAGCTGAAGCGTTTATGAGAGATATAGTTTCAGGAGGAACGTTGTTCAATGAACTTGGTTTTTATTATGTTGGACCGATTGACGGTCATAATTTGGACAGCTTAATTCCGGTTTTGAATAACGTTAAAAATTCAAAATATAATGGTCCTATCTTAGTTCATGTCGTTACAAAAAAGGGTAAGGGATATAAGCCAGCCGAGGATTCTGGAGATAAATATCATGGTGTTAGTAAATTCAACATTGTTACTGGAAGACAATTTAAACCAATATCTAGTACACCATCTTACACAAAAGTGTTTGCTAACACTTTAATTAAACATGCTGAAAACGATACGAAAATTATAGGGATTACAGGAGCTATGCCATCAGGTACTGGTATGGATATTTTTGGAAAAAAATTTCCAGATCGGATGTTTGACGTTGGAATTGCAGAACAACATGCAGTGACATTTGCAGCGGGTCTAACAACGGAAGGTTATAAGCCATTCGCAGCAATTTATTCTACCTTTCTTCAAAGAGCTTACGACCAAGTCGTTCACGATGTTGCTATTCAAAGTCTTCCTGTTAGATTTGCAATTGATAGAGCAGGTTTAGTTGGTGCAGATGGACCCACACATGCGGGTGCTTTTGAT
>Ga0208208_100177_pt1 | contig 10489 bp, 9 predicted proteins | sample DeeseametaMP1091_FD_184197 | JGI IMG/M metagenome (GOLD analysis project Ga0208208, IMG submission 184197) | Marine microbial communities from the Deep Indian Ocean - MP1091 (SPAdes) | ecosystem: Environmental > Aquatic > Marine > Oceanic | place: South Indian Ocean | collected 2011-03-02
GTCGCAGAACCCGCTGGTCGAGATGGTGATCGTGCCCGACGGGCCGGATGTGGCCGACATGTGGATCGCCGAGCGCGCCGGCCCCGGTGATGTGGTGATCACCGGCGACATTCCCCTGGCGGCCAAATGTGTCGCGGCCGGGGCCCAGGTGCTGCGCCACAATGGCGAGGCCTTCACCCCGGCCAATATCGGCCAGCAACTGGCGATGCGCGACCTGATGACCGATCTGCGCGCCGCAGACCCGTTCCGCCAGGGCGGCGGCAAGGCGTTCTCCAAATCCGACCGCTCGCGGTTTCTCGATGCTTTGGAGCGTGCCGTCCGGGCCGCCACGCGGCGCTGATTGCGGGCACGACACGCCCCGGATCAAGCCCGGGGCGCGGAGAGAATGCCCGCTTAGCCGCTCAACCCGCCATGCAGGTTCGGCTGTTGCAAGGCGCCGAACCCGTAATGCCGCAGCCAGCGCAGATCGCTGTCAAAGAAGGCGCGCAGATCGGGGATGCCGTATTTCAGCATGGCGATCCGGTCGATGCCGATGCCGAAGGCAAAGCCCTGCCAGGCGTCCGGATCGATGCCCCCCGCCGCAAGCACCTTGGGATGCACCATGCCCGAGCCGAGGATCTCGAGCCAGTCGTCACCCTCGCCCACCTTGAGCTGACCGCCCTCCCAGGAGCAGCGGATATCGACCTCGGCCGAAGGTTCGGTGAAGGGGAAATGCGAGGCGCGGAAGCGCAACTCCACCCCCTCGACCTCGAAGAACGCCCGCAGGAATTCCTCCAGCGTCCATTTCAGCTGCGCCATCGAGATCTCGCGGTCGATCGCCAGGCCCTCGACCTGGTGGAACATCGGCGTATGGGTCTGGTCGTAATCGGCGCGGTACACCCGGCCCGGCGCGATGATGCGGATCGGCGCGCCCTGTTTCTCCATCGAGCGGATCTGCACCGGCGAGGTATGGGTGCGCAGCACATGCGGCGGACGCGCGTCGCCCTCGGCGCGGTGCATGTAGAAGGTGTCCATCTCGGCCCGCGCCGGGTGATGCGAGGGGATGTTCAACGCATCGAAATTGTACCAGTCACTGTCGATCTGCGGCCCCTCGGCGACCGAAAAGCCCATCTCGCCAAAGATCGCCGTCACCTCTTCACGCACCTGGCTGATCGGGTGGATGCTGCCCTGACGGCGGCCGTTGGCCGGCAATGTCACGTCAAGCCATTCGCCACGCAGCCGCTCTTCCAGCGCCGCATCGGCCAGCGAGGCCTTGCGCGCCGAGAGCGCCGAATTGATCTCGTCCTTCAGCGCATTGAGCTTCGGCCCCATGACCTGCCGCTCTTCCGGCGTCATCTTGCCCAGCTCGCGCATCTTCAGGCTGATCTCGCCCTTCTTGCCCACGGCCTGCACCCGCAGCGCCTCGAGCGCGGCTTCCTCGCCGGCATCGGCAATCAGCTGAATATACTTGTCGCGCAGGTCATCCATCGCAGGGCCCTCGGTTCAGTTCGGCGTTGCGCCTCACCTACCCGCCCCCGCGGGCCTGCGCAAGCCGTCAGCGCCGGCGCGCCGCCAGTCCTTCTTCTGGCCACAAATATTCCTGGGGGGAGGGCTGGAAGCCCGGGGGGCAAAGCCCCCCCTCCTGACAAACTGCGGGCAAAGCCCCCTCTTAAAAAACTGCGGGCGAAGCCCGCCACCGTCGACACGCGCAGGCGTGGCGAAAACCGGCGCCGAACGCAAAAGGCCGCCCCCCGAGGAGCGGCCTTTCGAATTCACGGCTGCTGCGGGCCTCAGGCCGGCAGGGCGCCTTTCGCCTGGTCGACGATGGCGTTGAACGCCTCGGGCTCGTGCACCGCAAGATCGGCCAGAACCTTACGGTCCACTTCGATCCCGGCCAGCGTCAGGCCGTTGATGAAGCGCGAATAGGTCAGGCTCTCGTCATGCGCGCGGACGGCGGCGTTGATCCGCTGAATCCACAGCGCGCGGAACGAGCGCTTGCGCGCCTTGCGGTCGCGCGTGGCATATTGGTTGGCCTTGTCGACGGCCTGGCGGGCCACCTTGAAGGTGTTCTTGCGACGGCCGTAATAGCCTTTCGCCGCCTTGGTGACTTTCTTGTGACGGGCGTGGGTAACGGTCCCACCTTTAACGCGTGCCATGTGTCAGGTCTCCTTAGCGCGAATAGGGCATCATCGGCTTGATGATCTGCTCATCAGCCTTCGACAGAACCTGCGTGCCACGGGCATCGCGGATGAACTTGGTGCTGCGCTTGATCATGCCGTGGCGCTTGCCCGCCTGGCCGGCTTTGATCTTGCCTTTCGCCGTCACCTTGAACCGCTTCTTGCAGCTCGATTTTGTCTTCATCTTGGGCATTTCGGTCTCCTCTAAGTCGGAACTATGCGCGCGACTCGGCATGCCACTCAGGCCGGCCGCGCGATGGAAAGCGCCGTATAGAGTGACTTGCCCGAAATGCCAAGAGCAAATGCGCGAGGGGACGGGATCAGACGAAACGGCCGACCACGCGGTAGAAGACCTCGGGCAGATCGTCCATCCGGTAGCCGCCGGGATGGCTGGTGACCGCAAAGACAATGAGTCCGCCGCCCACCAGAACGGCAATGGCCGCGGCCCGGGGGGCGCGGCCATCGCTGACAGCTGAAATGATCGCGGGCAGCGCCAGAATGGTCACCACGATCCCGATGACCAGAGCGAGGTCTGAATCCATCAAACGTTTCCCGATTGAACCCGGGAAAGGTTACTCCGGGTCAGTGCTGTAAATCAAACGTTCATCGCAGGGCGCGACACGCAGGATGTTGGTGGTTCCCGGCACGTTGAAGGGCACGCCGGCGGTCACCACGATCTGGTCGCCTTCGCTGGCGATGCCGCTGGCGCGGGCCGCGCGGGCGGCATTGACCACCGCCTGCTTGAAGCGTTCGAGATCGCCGGTCACCACGCAGTAGCAGCCCCAGGTCAGCGCCATGACGCGGGCGGTGCTGCGCCGGTTGGTCATCGCGATGATCGGCACCCGGGGCCGTTCGCGTGCCACCAGCGAGGCGGTGGTGCCCGAGGAGGTGAAGCAGCAGATCGCCTTGATCTCGGTGGTCTCGGCAATCTCGCGTGCGGCGGCGACGATGCCGTCGGCCACGGAATGGCGCTCGGCCTTGCGGCTGGCCTCGATCACGTCGGTATAGGTCGGATCGCTTTCCACCTCGATCGCCACGTTGTTCATCGTGGTGACGGCCTCGACCGGGTAATCGCCGGCGGCGCTCTCGGCGCTGAGCATGATGGCGTCGGTGCCTTCGTAGATCGCATTCGACACGTCGGACACTTCGGCGCGGGTCGGCATCGGGCTCTCGATCATGCTTTCCAGCATCTGGGTCGCGACGATCACCGGCTTGGCGGCGGCGCGGCATTTGCGCACCAGGCGTTTCTGGATCGGCGGCACGTTCTGGACGGGCAGTTCGACGCCAAGGTCGCCACGGGCGACCATGATACCGTCAGAGGCGTCGAGAATTTCGTCGAAGTTGGTGACGGCGGCGGGTTTTTCGATCTTCGACAGCACCGCGGCGCGGCCGTTGATCAGCTCGCGTGCCTCCCAGACGTCCTTGGGGCGCTGCACGAAACTCAGCGCCATCCAGTCCACGCCCAATTCGGCCACGAATTCGAGGTCCTTGCGGTCCTTTTCCGACAGCGCCGCCAGCGGCAGCACCACGTCGGGCACGTTCACGCCCTTGCGGTCCGAGATCACGCCGCCGGTGATCACGGTGCAATTGGCGAAATCGGCGCCGCAGTTGTCCACCTTGAGGCGGATCTTGCCGTCATTGACAAGCAGATGCGCGCCCGGCTCGAGGGCGGCAAAGATTTCCTTGTGCGGCAGGCAGACACGGTTGATGTCGCCCGGCGTCTTGTCGAGGTCGAGCCGGAAGCTCGCACCTTCCTGAAGATCCTGCGGACCGTCGCCAAAAGTGCCGACGCGCAGCTTCGGGCCCTGAAGGTCGGCCAGGATGGCAATCGGGCTGTCGAGATCCTTTTCCACCTGGCGGATGATCTTGTGCCGCTCGGCAATCTCTTCGTGCGATCCGTGGCTCATGTTGAGCCGGAACACATCCGCGCCGGCCTCGTGCAGTTTGCGGATCATGTCGTAATCGTTGGACGCGGGTCCAAGTGTGGCAACGATCTTAACTTTGCGGTCGCGTTTCATGGCGCATCAGGCCCTTTCGTATTTGTCGGACACACCGCGCAAGTCTGGCGATGTTATCGCTAACGCTCTTCACCCGCTCTATGCACCACTTCGGCCTCGCAGGCAAGCGACAGGCGCGGTACATATTCCCCCGGCCACATTACGAAGGGATGACATGAGCTTCCACCCCTATTGGACAGAAGGCGCAGATCGGCCGGGCCGCTGGCTGATTACCTGCGATCACGCGACAAATACCGTGCCGGAGGCCGTGAACGGCGGTGATCTGGGTCTGGCGCGCGAAGACATGCGCCGCCACATCGCTTTTGATCCGGGCGCGCTCGGGGTCAGCCGGCATCTCGGCGAACTGCTCGATTCCCCGGCGCTTTTTGCCAATTTCTCGCGGCTGGTGATCGATCCGAATCGTGGCGAGGACGATCCGACGCTGCTGATGAAGCTGTATGACGGCACGATCATTCCCGCCAACCGCCATGCCGATGCCGCCGAATGTGAACGCCGCCTCGACGCCTATCACCGGCCTTATCACGCCGAATACTACCGTCTCGCCTCGCGCCGGCCCGACACTGCGATCTGTGCCGTGCACAGTTTCACGCCGCAGCTCCAGGCCCGCGCGCCGCGGCCCTGGCATCTCGGCATCCTGCATGCCCATGACACCCGGCTGGCGCAGCCGCTGATCGCACGGTTGCAACAGGAACCCGACCTCTGCGTCGAGGGCAACGTGCCCTATTCCGGCCATCTGCCGGGCGACAGCATCGAGCGGCATGCGCTCGCCATGGGGCTGCCCAACGTGCTGATCGAGATCCGCAACGACCTGATCGCCGAAGCGGCCACGCAGCGCGCCTGGGCGGAACGCCTGGCACCGATCCTGTCGGAGGTTCTGCGCAAGACGGGATTGTAAGGACGCCGCTCTGGCGGCCGCCGGAACCCGGACACCAAGCGGGCAGCCACAGGCTGCCCCGCCCCTGCCCGGTGCCTCAGTTCAGGCTTTCGATCGCCCGGATGATCGAAAAATCCGTGTGCGGCAGCCGGGCGTTCTTGTCCAGTTCGCCCAAGATGACCGTGGTCTCGCCGCCGCTGTCATCGCGGATCACCCATTGCCGCAGCTCGACCGGATTGCCGGTGAACACCAGATCGATGGTGCCGATCTCGGGGCGCTTGGGGTCGCGCGCGCGCACCACCGTCGAAGTGCCGTCATAGGTATGCGAGGTCACCATGCCCGACCGCGACAGATCGACGGATTTGGCGAGGATGATGCTCAGCGGCGTGTCGCCCAGCGGATAGCGTTCGGGCGCGCTGCCGACCTTCTTGTCGAAGATCGCCACCTCGCCGCCGGAGGCCAGCACCAGCGCCTTGGCCGGCGGGTTGTAGTCGAACCGCGCCATGCCCGGCCGCCGCAGCGAGATCGTGCCGGTCGAGATCGAGCCGTCATCATTGATCTGGGTGAAGTCGCCCTTGGCCTGCTGCAACTCGTTGAGATAGGCCGAGATCTGCCCCAGCGACAGTTTCTCGGCGGCGGCCGGCAGGGCGGCCATGGTCACGCCGAGGGCGAGAAAGAGGGTCTTGAGTGCATGCATGTGGATAGGTCTCACTGGTTTTTCTGCCGTCACAATGGGCGAAACCGCGATGATATGCGATATCACGCCCTCTGACCTCTCATGTAAGCCCCCGCCCGGCGCGCGCCAGACGCGACGGACGGATCAACGCTCACCATGCCGTGAGACAGCGGCCGGGATCAGGCCTGCTCCGGCACCAGGATCTCGCGCTTGCCCACGTGATTGGCCGCGGAGACAACCCCCTCGTCCTCCATCTGTTCCACCAGCCGGGCCGCCTTGTTGTAGCCGATGGCAAGTTTTCGCTGGATGTAGGAGGTCGAGCATTTGCGGTCCTTGATCACGATCGCCACCGCCTGATCATAGAGCGCATCCTCGCCATTGGTGTTGCCGCCGGTGTTGAGGCCCAGAACCGCGTCGATATTGTCGGCTTTGTCGTCGTCCGGCCCCTGGACCACCCCCGAGACATAGGCCGGCGGACCGAATGCCTTGAGGTGATTGACGATCTCCTCGACCTCTTCATCGGAACAGAACGGCCCGTGACAGCGGGTGATCTTGGCGCCGCCGGCCATGTAGAGCATGTCGCCCATCCCCAGAAGCTGCTCGGCGCCCTGCTCGCCCAGGATCGTGCGGCTGTCGATCTTGGAGGTCACCTGGAAGGAAATCCGCGTCGGGAAGTTGGCCTTGATGGTGCCGGTGATGACATCGACCGAAGGCCGCTGGGTAGCCATGATCAGGTGAATGCCGCTCGCCCGTGCCATCTGCGCCAGACGCTGGATGCAGGCCTCGATCTCCTTGCCGGCCACCATCATCAGGTCGGCCATCTCGTCGACGATGACGACGATGAAGGGCATCTTTTCGGGGGCGAATTCCTCGGTCTCGAACACCGGTTCGCCGGTCTCGTCATCAAAGCCGGTCTGCACCGTGCGCGAGAACATCTCGCCCTTGTTCAGCGCATCGGAAACCCGGGAATTGTAGCCGTCGATGTTGCGCACGCCCATCTTGGACATCTTGCGATAGCGCTCTTCCATCTCGCCCACCACCCATTTCAGCGCCACCACGGCCTTCTTGGGATCCGTCACCACCGGCGACAGCAGGTGCGGAATGCCGTCATAGACCGAGAGTTCCAGCATCTTGGGATCGATCATCACCAGCCGAAGGTCATCCGGCGTCAGCTTGTAGAGCAGCGACAGGATCATCGTGTTGATCGCCACCGATTTGCCCGAACCCGTCGTACCCGCGATCAGCAGGTGCGGCATCTTGGCGAGGTTGGCGACAATTGGATCGCCGCCGATGTCCTTGCCCAGCGCCAGCGGCAGGGTGCGGTTGCCGTCGCCATAGTCGCGGCCCGAGAGGATCTCGCGGAACGACACCATCTCGCGCTTTTCGTTGGGAAGTTCGATGCCGATCACCGAGCGGCCCGGCACGGTCGAGACCCGCGCCGAAAGCGCCGACATCGAGCGCGCGATATCGTCGGCCAGGCCGATCACCCGGCTGGCCTTGAGGCCCGGCGCCGGCTCGAGCTCGTACATGGTGACCACCGGGCCGGGGCGGACCGAAACGATCTCGCCCTTGACGCCATAGTCGTCGAGCACCGATTCCAGCATCCGCGCATTTTCCTCGAGCGCCTCGTCGGAGAGCACGTGCCGTTCGATCAGCGCCGGATCGCCCAGAAGCGCCAGCGGCGGCAGTTCGTATTCCGCATCCGCTGGGTCAAAGCCCAGTTCGGGCTGCGCCTCGGCTCTCGCCCGGCGCGACATCGGCGTTGGCTTGCGCATTGATTGCTGCACCACCTTCTTGGGCTCGGCCGGGGTGACGCGGGCCGGCGCCTGCGTCGGAGTGGGTGCGGTGACGGCCCATTCGTCCTCGTCCGGGGTGACAAAGCCGGAGCTGTCCTCGACGAAGATATTGCGCGGTTCTTCATCCTCCGGGAAGTCTTCGGGCGCGCCCATGCCGCCCCTGAGCACGGCAGGGGAGGGGGAGGCCTGTGCCTGCGGGGGGCGTGTCGGGGCCGTCTGGGTCTTGGTGGCCTGGGCCTGGGCAGGTTGTGGCTGCGCGGGCTGCGTCTGTACGGGCTGCGCCTGCGCCGGGTGCGCCGGATCGGAGGGCGCCGCCCGCGGTGCAGCCGGTGCGGTCAATGGCGGTTCGGCGGGCCTCGCGGCGGCCGGCGCGGCAGCGGCCGTCAGCGGCGGTTCGGCCGGCATCGCGGCGGCGGGCGCGGTCAGCGGCGGCTCGGTCTTTTCGGCACCCGTCGGCGGCACATTGCGGAAGATCAGCGGATCGGGGCCCCGGCCGCGGCCCTTGGTCAGCGGCGCGACCGCCTCGACCTGGATCGCCGGGTTGCGCCGCACCCGGTCCTTGATGACCGAGGTGATCTTGGCCTTGATCCGGTCTTCGCCGGGCATGTCGGGCTCGATCAGCGGACCATCGTTCTCGATCAGCTCCGGCGAGGGCATCTCTTCGGGCGCACTCTCGGTCCGGCGGATCAGCGAGGGCATGCGCGCCAGCAGGCCGGGCTTTTCCGGCGGGCTCTGGGCCGGCACTTCCTCGGGCACCGGCGGCACATAGCTCTGCACGGCCTCGGCCGCGACGGCCTGCTGCGCGGCCCATTCCTCGGCCTCGCGCCGCTCTTCGGCGCGTTGCGCGCGGCGCTCGGCCTGACGGGCCTGAAGCGTCTGGGCCGCACTCACCGCGCCATGGGCGCCCCGGCCCAGAAGTTTGAGCACCGTGACATAGACCATGATCATGCCGACCAGAAGGAACCGGCCGATGCTCTTGAGTTCCGGCACGGTAAAGCCCAGCACAAAGGCGCCGACGGCAAGGATCGCGACCCCCATGATCAGCGAGGCCAGCTTGACCACCAGCGACGAGCCCACCGGCATCGCCGTCAGCACCGAGCCCAGAACGGTATCGCCGAACAGCCCGCCAAGGCCGAAGGCATGGGTCCAGTCCGGCCCCGGCACCAACGTCGCGGCATAGACCGCCGCCAGCGCGATGGCGATCGGCACAAAGACGGCGCGGCCGGTCGCCCGGTCGGAACCCAGGTGCAGGGCAAAGCGCACACCCCAGGCGAGGAAGGCCACCGCGACCCCCCAGCTGCCCCAGCCGACGATCATGAACAGCGGCGCGGCAATCGAGGCCCCGGCGCGGCCCATCCAGTTCTGCACCGGCGCATCGGTGGCCGACATCCAGGACGGGTCTTCGGGGGTGTAGGAATAGATCATCGCGGCCGCCGCCAGACCCACAAGAATCAGCGCGATGCCGAAAAGCTCCTTGCCACGTTTTTCAACCGCGGCTTGCGTGTTGCTGTCGAGTAGCGGATCGCGTCCCCGTGCCTGAAAAGCCATTCTCACCTCACCTCGTACAGACAGTCGCGCAGGCGCGTGAGCCCGCGGCGCATGTCGTCTATTGGGGCCACCATGGCGACCCGTATGTATCCCTGTCCCGGATTCGCCCCGGAAACATCGCGCGACAGATAGGCGCCGGGCAAGACCCGCACCGCCGTTTCCTGCCACGCCTTCACTGCGGCCGCTTCGCCGTCATCCACCGGCAGCCAGAGGAAAAAGCCCGCCTCCGGCCCTGCATATCCCGCGACCCCGGCAAACACCTCGTCCGCCACGGCGTATTTCGCCTGATAGAGCGCGCGGTTCTCTGCCACATGCGCCTCGTCGGCCCAGACCCTTTCGCTCACCCGTTGCAGCGGCAGCGGCAGCGGCGCACCGGAATAGGCCCGGAGCTGCTTGACCCGCGCAATGCTCTGCGGACCGCCGGCGATGAAGCCCGAGCGCAGCCCCGGCAGGTTCGACCGTTTGGAGAGCGAGTTGATCAGGATGATCCGCTCCGGGTCGGCGCCGAGTTCGGCGGCGATTTCCAGCACGCCGGTGGGCGGCGCATCGCGGTAGATCTCGGAATAGCACTCATCGGCGACGATGCGGAAATCGTATCGCTCCGCCAGCCCGATCAACGTGCGCCAGTACTCGGCGCTGGCAATCGCGCCCTGCGGATTGGCCGGCGAACAGATATAGGCCATGGCGGTGCGGTTCAGCACCTCTTCGGGCAGGCCGGCGTAATCCGGCAGATGGCCGGTCGCCGCGGTCGCCGGCACAAAGACCGGCTCGGCCGCCACCGAAATCGCCGCGATCATGTAGACCTGGTAAAACGGGTTCGGCGTCAGCACGACCGGCCGCTGGCCGTTCTTCTGCTCGGGACAGAGCGCCATGGCAGCGTTGTAGAGCCCTTCGCGCGAGCCATTAAGCGGCATCACCTGGGTCTCGGCGTCAAGCGTGACGCCATACCGCCGCCGCGCCCAATCGGCGATGGCGGCGCGCAGCTCGGGCGTGCCGTCGTTCGGGGGATACTTGCCGAATCCGGCCAGATTATCGGCCAGCACCGCGCCGACGAAGGCGGGAAATTCATGCTGCGGCTCGCCAATGGTCATGTGCAGCACATCCTGCGCATGCGCCGGAGCCGGTGCATGAGGATCAAGAAGTGCCCGCAGACGCGGGAACGCATAGGCCGGAAGGTTCGAGAACCGTTCGGGGAACATGGGGTTACTGCTTTTTCTGCCTCGGGTGCCGGGGTCGTTGTCGCCCCGTTTGCGCCCAAGGATAAGGCAGTGCCCCGCCGCCGTCCAGAAAAAGACACGATCCGGTAAGGGTTTGTGGCATTTGCGCCAATTCCGCCCCGCAGCGGCGGTTTTCCGGCGCGCCGGGCGGCCGTAGCCGCGGCGGATTGCAGGCCGGCCGCTGTCCGGCGGAGCGCGGCGGGG
>Ga0208208_100182_pt1 | contig 10451 bp, 7 predicted proteins | sample DeeseametaMP1091_FD_184197 | JGI IMG/M metagenome (GOLD analysis project Ga0208208, IMG submission 184197) | Marine microbial communities from the Deep Indian Ocean - MP1091 (SPAdes) | ecosystem: Environmental > Aquatic > Marine > Oceanic | place: South Indian Ocean | collected 2011-03-02
TGGGGAAAAGAACCTATGACCCTCTCGGTGTAAACGAGATGCTCTACCAACTGAGCTAACCGCCCAACTATTATTTTCAACTTTTTACAGTACGTAATTGATAAAGTAAATTCAAATTTCTAAATCCTTAATACTTATAAATTTATGGGCTAAATCACCATTTTTCTTTTTAATTTCATCAAAAAAATTCCAAGCTAAAACTAATAAATAATCAGATTTTTCTTTTAAATTTTCTTTTGATATAATAGGAATTTTCATACCAGGAAGAAATTTTCCTTGTTTTAATTTATTATCCTCAACAATAAAATCTATTTCGTTTGAAATGCCAAAAAAGTTTAATGCGGTTGTAGCTTTTGCGGGAGAACCATAACCTATAATTTTATTATTATTTTTCTTTAGATCGGAAATATTTTTTCTTACATTATCTCTAATTTTATAAACTTTTTTAGCAAATTCTTGATAAATTTTATAATCTTTAATTCCAAATTTTTCCTCTTCCTTTAAAAGATCTTTAACGTTTTTTTCTATTTTAGCATTTGAATTCTTTTTTATATATATTCTTAAAGAACCACCATGAGTATCTATTTTTTCAGCTCTAAATATTTTTCCTTCAAAATAATTAAAAAATGTCACTAGTGAAGTTAAAGACCAATAATTATAGTGTTCATGGTAAATATTATCAAAAGTAAGATCTTTTAAAGTATTAAGTAAATATTGAATTTCAATAATTATTGTTCCACTCTTTTTAATTAATTTAAACATACACTCAGCCATTGTTTTTAACTCATTCGAATGTGCAAAAACATTTGAAGCCAAAATTAAGTCTGCATTTCCTTTGATTTTTTTTAAACTTTTTTTATCTAAAAAGCCGTTATAAGATTTAATTTTTTCTTTATTAGCAATTTTTGCTAGATTTTTTGCTGGCTCTATGCCTAAAATATTTTTAAATTTTAAATTTTGAAAAGGTTTTAGTGCAACACCATCATTGCTACCAACATCAATAATATAAGATTTTTTAGGGGTAAGTTTAAATTCTTTAATATATTTTTTTGCAGCTTTTTCAAAATGCTCTCTAAATGTTTTAGATGTTGATGAAAGATAAAGATAGTTTGTAAACATTTTTTTAGGATTAACCACAACAGAAAGCTGACAATTATGACAGTCCGAACAATAATTCATTTCAAGTGGAAACATTTCATCTTTTTGATTTTTGTTTTTCAACAAATTATTTGCTAACGGCTGGTAACCTAACGAGACCACCCTTTTAAGTTTTAAGTTTCCGCATAATCTACAATCAAATTTATAGTTTTGTAATAATTCTTTTCTTTCGTCATTAGAAACCAAAGGATAAGGAAGTGTGTGAGTAATCCCATAATTTTCATGTTCTCTCTCTCCTCTAACTAAATTGAGAAAGATTGAGTCTTCAGTAAAGACCATTGTGTGAGCTACATTAGGTTTTGTAACAACGGAATCTCCTTCGTTAATAACGTGAGTAATTTTTGGCGCATTTTTATCAAGTAAACTTTTATATATACTTATGAATTGACCTTTAACCAAAAGAACTTTCTGTTCTTGAACAGGATGATAATGGTTAGCTCTCATAGAACCTTTGACTGATTCTATATAACCAATTAAATTTATTGGTTCAGTTAATTCATAATTACTTATTTTTCCTCTTTTATCTATAAACTCTTTTTCACCTCTACTTTTATATTCAAGGTCATAATTATTTTGTTTATAAGACCATTGTTTTATCATTACAGATATTGATTCTTCCAAACTGTAAAAAAATTTAAAACCCGTGCCCAACAATTTTTTATTTGACAATGCATATCCAAGATTTGGGGTTTCATTATCAGTAACTTTAATGGAAGTTTTTGGATTATATTTTTTACAAATTTCGGCAACTTCTTTTACAGTTACAGTCTCTTTAACCAAATTAAATATTTCTTTATTTATTTTATCATTTTCCCCCATAAACTTCATACATCGAACAACATCAATTAATGGAACGAGGCTCTTTAGCTGCTTGCCGCCAGAAAATAAATTAATTATTCCACTTTGAGATGCAACTTTAGAAAACAGATTTGGCATTATGTTTATCCTCATTGTATCTGTAGAAGAATATCCGTAAACAGAACCAAGTCTAAGAATTACATAATTTTTATGAGAATTTTTTATATCTTTTTCATTTTGAAATTTACTGGAAGAATAAGCTAGTATTGGGCAAGGCACCTCGTTTTCATCTATATTTTGTTTGGTTTCTTTTAATCCTTCAAATATTACATGAGTAGATGGAAATATAATTTTACACTTTTGTGGAATTGAGTTTAAAACATTGTTGGTTCCTTCAATTGCAATTTTTTTTATATTTTCATCTTGCTCTAGATTTGATTCCTTTTTAACATAGGCGACGTCTGTAACTCCGGCCAGATGATGAACTAAATCAGCATCGTTTAAATTTCTTTTTATAAACTCTTTGTCGAGTATATGACCCTGATGAAACTCAATATTCCAATCTTTTAATTGACTAACTCTCTCAGATACAAAACGACTATCAATGGCAACTATTTTATTAAACCAACTCTCACCGGAATATTGCTTACACAACTCTGTGCCCAAATATCCTAACGCTCCTAGAATTACGATTTTTTTCGACATTGCTGTTATTGTGCTTTATTAAAATAAGATCTTTAATTATATTATATAAATCAATATTTCAATTGAATATGAAAATCTACGATTGTTTTATGTTTTTTGATGAGGAGATGCTTTTAGATCTTCGGTTGAACATTATGTACAAATACGTAGACAAATTTGCGATCGCTGAAGCAGCCTATATGCATAGTGGCAAGCCGAAAAAACTTATTTTTGATATCAACAAGTTTGCAAAATTCAAAGATAAAATTATTTATATTGTTGTCGATAAACCACCACCAGATCTTTTAAAAATTAATAACAAAGAAAGTTTAAATGAAAGACAGTCTAAAATGATATTGAACGCTAAAAAAAGAGAAACTTATCAAATAAATATGACTCAAGATGCAATAACCAATGCAAATCCGGATGATATGATAATAGTTAGCGATCTAGACGAAATACCAAATCTTGAAAAAATTGACTTTAAAATAATTAGTCAAAAGTTAATTTTTTTTAAACAAAAAATGTTTTACTACAAACTAAATTTATTTCACAAATCCTTGCCCTGGTATGGTTCTAAAGCTTGTAAAAAAAAATATTTCAAAACACCAGAATGGCTACGAGAAATAAAAAATAAAAAATATCCGATGTGGAGACTCGATATCTTACTTTCTAAGTTTAAATATAACGATATTTATTTTGCCATGGATGGAGGTTGGCATTTTAGTAATATAAGAACACCGGAGGATTTAGAAAAAAAAATGCTGAATTTTCTTCATCATGTTGATTATGAACAAAGTGGATTAGGGTTAGAAGACCTTAAAAGATTAATGAGTGAAAAAAAACTTATGTATAATCACTCTATTGATAAGAAAGGCCATAAGTGGGGTGAGGGAGTAAAGTTGCAAAGTACAAAACTTGAAGAAATGCCAAAATATATTATAGAAAACACTGAAAAATACAGAGCTTGGTTAGATTCTTAAACCAAAAAAAAATTAATATGAAAATCTACGATTGTTTTCAATTTTTTGATGAGGAGATGCTTTTAGATCTTCGATTAAACATTATGGACAAATATATCGATAAATTTGTGATCACTGAAGCTACCTATACGCACAGCGGTAATCCTAAAAAACTTATTTTTGATATTAACAAGTTTGCAAAATTCAAAGATAAAATTATTTATATTGTTGTCGATAAACCGCCTCCAGATTTATTTAATATTGATGAAAGTGATAATAACAAGCAAGACACCAGGGGGCAAAAATTAATTTTAAATGGTTATAAAAGAGATAATTATCAAAGACAAATGGCTCAACAAGCTTTGCATGATATTGAGCCTGATGACTGGATAATAATTAATGATATAGATGAAATACCAAATTTAAAAAACGTTGATATGAGTACAATTAAAAATAAGTTACTGATTTTTAAACAACAAATATTTTATTATAAGTTTAATTTGCTTTATCCATCTATTCCGTGGTTTGGCTCTAGGGCTTGTAAGAAAAAATATTTTTTATCACCCCAATGGTTGAGGGATATCAAAACTAAAATATATCCTTTGTGGAGATTAGATATAATTTTTTCTAAAAAAAAATATAATGATATATTTTGTATTAATAAAGGAGGTTGGCACTTTACAAATATTAAATCTCCTGAAGATATTGAAAAAAAACTTTTAAACTATACCCATCATGATGAGTTTGAGAAAAGTGGACTTAATCTTGAAAATTTGAGAAAAAAAATTGAAGAAAAAAAAATTATTTATGATCACGGTGTAGATCAAAGGAAAAATAAGTGGAATAGCGATACAACTCTCCGTAAAATTGAATTATCTGAAATGCCAGATTATCTAAGCGAAAATTATAAAAAATACGCTAATTGGTTAGAAATTTAATGTGTACTTCCAGGAGCAGGTTTTTCGCCACTTTTTGATTTAGGTAAACTTTCAACATCAATCCATTCTACTGGTTTTAATTCTTTGACAAGTGCAATTTTTAAAACTTCATCTACAGTTTTTACTGTAATTATTTCTATATCGTTCAAAATATTTTTTGGGATCTCTGCTAAATCTTTTTTGTTATCTTCTGGTATTATTATTTTGGGAATTCTTGCCCTATGAGCTGCTAAAAGCTTCTCTTTAAGCCCGCCAATAATCAAAACATGTCCTCTTAGAGTTACCTCTCCTGTCATGGCAATGTTTTTATCAACTGGTACACCAGTAATTGATGAAACTATTGCTGTAACCATGGCTATACCTGCCGAAGGTCCATCTTTGGGTGTTGCTCCTTCGGGAACATGTACGTGAAAATCTTTTTTTTCAAAAATTGGTGGAATAATGCCAAACTCTAAAGATTTGGATCTTACATATGATTTAGCGGCTTTCACAGACTCCTGCATAACCTCACCCAATTTACCCGTTATTTGCATTTTACCTTTTCCGGGCATCATGGCTGCTTCTATTTTCAATATTTCTCCTCCAAACTCTGTCCAAGCTAAGCCTGTAGCAACTCCAATTTTGTTATCAGGTTCTATTTCTCCGTATTTAAACTTCTTAACACCTAAGTAGTCAGATAAATTTTTGGAATTAATTTCAGGTTTAGCTTCATTTGTTAAAATATTTTTTACAGTTTTTCTTGCTAATTTAGATATTTCTCTTTCAAGATTACGAACACCAGCTTCTTTCGTATAGCTTTGTATTATGTCTTTAAGAACATCGTTATCTAAATTCCATTCCTGATCCTTGAGTCCATTTTCTTTAATTTGTTTTGGTATCAAATAATTACTTGCAATATTGATTTTTTCCTCTTCCGTATATCCAGGAATTCTAATAACCTCAAGTCTGTCTAGCAAAGACGGTAAAATACTAAGTGTATTTGCTGTAGTTACAAACATCACATCTGAAAGGTCATAATCAACTTCTAGATAGTGATCATTAAAATTAACATTCTGCTCTGGATCTAATGCTTCCAACAATGCTGAGGATGGGTCTCCTCTATAATCTGTACCAACCTTGTCAATCTCGTCTAATAAAAAAAGAGGATTCTTTGTTCCAGCTTTTTTCATCTGCTGTATAATTTTTCCAGGTAATGAACCTATATAGGTCCTTCTATGTCCTCTAATTTCTGCCTCGTCTCTTATTCCTCCTAAAGACATACGAACAAATTTCCTTCCTGTAGCTCTAGCAATAGATTTTCCAAGTGAAGTTTTTCCTACGCCTGGGGGACCAACAAGGCATAAAATAGCACCTTTTATTTTACCAACTCTTTTTTGTACCGCTAAATACTCAAGAATTCTTTCTTTAACTTTTTCTAAACCATAATGATCTTCATCTAAAATTTTTTTTGCATCAGTAATCTTTAAATTTGCGTTATCTATTTTCTTGCTATTCCAAGGTAATCCAATCATCCAGTCAAGATAATTTCTTACAACCGTAGCCTCAGCAGACATCGAGCTCATTGATTTCAATTTCTTTAACTCTGACAAACATTTTTTTGTAGCCTCCTTGGACATTTTTGCTTTGAGAATTGATTTTTGTAACTGTGAAGTTTCATTCTCGCCATCTTCAAGCTCACCAAGCTCATTTTGAATCGCTTTCATTTGCTCATTCAAATAATATTCTCTTTGTGTTTTTTCCATTTGGTTTTTTACTCTTCCTCTTATTTTTCTCTCTACACCGATAACGTTAATCTCATTATTAATGAGGTCCATTAATTTTTCTAATCTTGACTTTAAATCTATCGTTTCTAATAATTTTTGCTTTTCAAAAATTGAAATATTTAACTGTGCCGCAATATGATCGGCAATTCTGGATGGATCTTTTTTATCTTTTAAATTCGTCATCAAGTCAAAAGAGATCTTCTTACTCAGATTTGTTAATTTTTCCAATTTTCTAACTATAGCTATTGAAAAAGCTAACAAATCTTCTTTTGAGTCAATTTTATCTTTAACAATTTCAGTTGCGATTGTTAAATATTCTTTATCTTTATCTTCTTTGCACTCTAAAATTCTTACTCTTTCTATTCCCTCAACTAAAACTTTTATCGTACCATCAGGTAATTTTAGAAGCTGTAAAACTTTACTTTCGCATCCGAAAGTATAAAGATCCTCAGAGCTAGGGTCATCTACTTCAGCATTTTTTTGAGTAACTAAAATTATTTTTTTATTAGTTTTCATTACTTCGTTTAAGGCTCTAATTGACTTATTTCGACCAACGAATAATGGCACAATCATGCTAGGAAATATAACTATATCCCTTAATGGCAATGATGGAAAAAAATCAAATTTACTCATGATTGTAGTATATGGTTATTATTGATATTATTTCAACCGATTTCTTAAGCTGCAGAAGTTGTTTTACTTTTGGCGTAAATAATATGAGGTTCGCTGTTATTTTTTACAACAGACTGATCGACAATTACCTGCACAACATCTTCCATTGTTGGAAGTTTAAACATAGTTTTTAACAATAAGTACTCAATAATTGATCTTAATCCTCTAGCGCCAGTTTTTTTATGTATTGCTTTTTTTGCTATTTCCGAAATAGCATCATCCTTAAAAATGAGCTGTACATTGTCAAATTCAAAAAGTTTTTCATATTGTTTAAGTAAAGAATTTTTTGGTTCTTTTAAAATTTTTACAAGTGAATGCACGTCAAGGTCTTCGAGTGTCGCTAATACCGGCATTCTTCCCACAAATTCTGGTATCAATCCATATTTAATCAAATCTTCAGGTTCTACACTTTTAATTAGTTCTCCTGTAGATTGTTCTTGAAAATGCTTTACCTTAGCTCCAAAACCTATAGAAATTTCCGCTCCTCTCCTTGCGATAACTTTATCTAATCCACTAAAAGCTCCTCCACAAATAAATAGAATATTGGTAGTGTCGACTTGTAAAAATTCTTGTTGAGGGTGTTTTCTGCCTCCTTGCGGGGGAACACTAGCTATAGTTCCCTCCATGATTTTAAGTAGAGCTTGTTGTACCCCTTCTCCAGATACATCTCTTGTGATTGAAGGATTCTCTGATTTTCTACTTATCTTATCCACTTCATCTATATAAACTATACCACGCTGTGCTTTTTCAACATTATAATCTGCTGCCTGTAATAGTTTAAGTATTATATTTTCAACATCTTCACCAACATAACCTGCTTCAGTCAGTGTTGTAGCGTCAGCCATTGTAAAAGGTACATCTAAAATTCTTGCTAAGGTTTGGGCTAGTAATGTTTTTCCACATCCAGTTGGACCAACTAAAAGAATATTAGATTTTGATAACTCAACATCTTTGTTGCTTTTAGACTCGTGATTTAGTCTCTTATAATGATTATGAACAGCAACTGATAAGACTTCCTTGGCATAAGTCTGGCCAATAACATAATCATCTAAGACTTTACATATTTCTTGTGGTGTTGGAACTCCTTCATTATTCTTTGCAAAAGTATCCTTGTTTTCTTCCTTTATAATATCCATGCAGAGTTCGACACACTCATCGCAGATAAAGACTGTTGGTCCTGCAATTAATTTTTTTACCTCGTGTTGGCTTTTGCCGCAAAATGAACAATACAGAATATTTTTATTATTTTTATCAGACATAAATATTATCGAATCAGTTAATCTTAAAATAAACTAATGTTTCAAGTTATCAAGCATAAGTCGTAAACACCAACTAAATCTAGTAGCTTAAGATCTTTTCGCCACAACTTCATCGATCAAACCAAAATCCTTCGCTTCAGGTGGTGACATAAATTTATCTCTCTCTAACGCTTTTTTAATTTCATCTTCACTTTTTTTTGTATGTTTAGCGTAAATTTTATTTAACCTTTTCTTAAGATCTAAAATTTCTTTAGCATGAATTTCTATATCTGTTGCCTGACCCTGAAATCCTGCTGATGGTTGATGAACCATAATTCTGGAATTTGGAAGTGAAAGTCTTTTTCCTTTCTCGCCAGCGGCCAACAGAAATGATCCCATGGAAGAAGCCTGACCTATACATAAAGTAGAAACTGGAGGTTTGATATATTGCATGGTATCATAAATTCCTAAACCAGCTGTGACTAACCCACCATGACTATTTATGTAAAAGGATATTTCTTTTTTTGGATTTTCAGACTCCAAATATAATAATTGTGCCGTAATTAAACTTGCAACGGTGTCATTAACTGTACCAACCAAAAAAACGATACGGTCTTTTAAAAGTCTTGAATAAATATCATAAGCTCTCTCGCCTCTACTTGTTTGTTCAACAACCATTGGAATGAGAGTATTCAGTTGTTCTTCAATTCTTTCTTTCATAACGAATCAGCGAATTGAAGTTATACAACTTATGATTACTTTTTTCTAATTTTTTTCTTATTTTTTGAAGATTTAATTGTTTTTTTGGCTTTTTTAGACTCTTCTTTTTTAGAGGATAATTCAGATGGTTTCTCGACCATAGAATGTGCTTTAATTATCTCTTCAGCCTCTTTTATAGAAATTGTTTTTTTTGTTTGTTTTGATTTTTGCTTTATCAAATTAATAATTTTTTCTTCATATATAGATCCTCTTAAACTTGTCGTAGCTGACGGATTTTTCTGATAATATTCTAATACTTGTTTTTGCTGACCAGGCATCGAGTGTACTTGTTTTTGAATTTCATTTCTGAGTTCTTGCTCATCAACCTTTAAATTGTTCTGTTCTCCAAGTTCGTTAAGTATTAATCCCAATTTAATTCGTTTTTTGGCAATTTTTTCACTTTCTTTTTTATTTTTCTCTTTATCTTCTTTTTTTAAGTTTTGAGATATTATCGTTAATTCCTGCTGAACCAAATTATCAGGCAATTGTACATCATGCATTGTTTCTAGTTGGTTTAATATTTTTTCTTTTGAAAGTTCTTCTAAACTCATTTTATATTGATTTTCAATTTGTTTATTTGTTAACTGTTTCAAATCTTTTAAATCTTTTGCTCCAAGATTTTTTGCAAATTGATCATCAACTTTTACAGTTTCAGGTTTTTTAACATTTAAAATTTTGCATTTAAAATTTGCTTTCTTATTTACAAATTCTTTTTTGGGATAATTTTCAGGTAAAGTGGCTGTAACTTCTTTCACTTGGTTCTTTTTAACGCCAAGTAATTGTTTGTCAAATCCTTTAATAAATAAATCTTTTCCAAGAACAATTTGTGTATTTTTGCCTTGCCCTCCTTCAAAACTTTTATTTTCAATAGTTGCGTCGTAATCAAAAGCAACTAGATCACCATTTTTAGCAGTTTCATTTTCATTTTTGTCTTTAAAATTATTTTGATTTTTCGCAATATCATCTATTCTTTTTTCTATCTCTTTTTCTGTGACTTTAATTTCATAATCAATAAATTTAATATTCTCAATTGATTTAAGTTTGATTGAAGGCAATTCATCAATCTCTAAAGTATAATTTAAATCTTTTCCTTCCCCATATGATTTAAGGTCAAGCTTTGGTTGGCCTGCTACTTTTATTTTTTTTTCTTCAATTGCTTTCGTTGAAGTTTCTTTTAATATTTGATCTAATACTTCGCCGTAAACAGCCTTTCCAAACTGCCTTTTTAAAACATCTGCGGGAACTTTACCTGGCCGAAACCCTTTTAAATTAACTGTTTTGCTTAGTTCAGTTAATCTAACTCCCATTTTTTCTTCTATGGTTTTTTTTTCAACAAAGACTTTTAAATTTGTTTTTAATCCTTTTTTGGAATCTACCGTAACTTTCATAATTATTGGTGGGCAAGAAGAGACTCGAACTCTTAAACCTTTCGGTACTAGTTCCTAAGACTAGCGCGTATACCAATTCCGCCACTTGCCC
>Ga0208208_100197_pt1 | contig 10253 bp, 10 predicted proteins | sample DeeseametaMP1091_FD_184197 | JGI IMG/M metagenome (GOLD analysis project Ga0208208, IMG submission 184197) | Marine microbial communities from the Deep Indian Ocean - MP1091 (SPAdes) | ecosystem: Environmental > Aquatic > Marine > Oceanic | place: South Indian Ocean | collected 2011-03-02
TCAGCACGATAAGCCCAGCTCCAACAAAAACGAGGTAATTTTTTCTCGACCAAATTAAATCAACAAGATGCCCTAAAGGCATTTTTAATGCCCAGGGAATTCCTGCCCAAAATCCTAATCCTGCTAGAAATGCCGCCGATAAATTGAGATAATCTTTAATAAAAAAAATACCGACGATTCCGGTTAATCCCGAAATGCCCGCCGCAACATAAACCATGAGGGGGGGCAGGTAGGTCCAGCGAAACTGTCTCCCCAAATCAATAAGGGTATCATCGACAAACTGAACAATACTTTTTGTAAAAGACATAAAAAAAAATTAACTAGTTTTTTTCTTCTTGAACTCTCGGTCTAGATGAGCTGTGAATTGGTCCACTAAATAGTCGCTGTAGGCAAAGATCTGATTAGGTTTAAAGGATTTTGTCACGTGTTTTTCTTCATTAGTCTTATCCTCGAGCACAATAGTCTCCTTTGCTGGATTGGAGTCTTCTAAATAAATCAGCATTAAAAAATTCTCGTCTGGAACATCATCATATCTAATGAAGCATAAATTTTCCTCATATCTCCGATCGATTACCCTGAGTATTGATTTATGTTTAGGTATGTACCGTTTATTGAGTTGGAACACCAAACTGTTGGCGCTCCGATAAAAACTCTCCAAAATTGTTTCAATTTTTTGTCTTTGTTCAGCGTATTCTTTTTCCTTTTGAATGAGATCCTCTTTAGAATCAGTAGCCAGGACTTCTATGCCTAAAGACTCAATTCTCTCCTTAATTTTTTGTTCTCTAATTAATCGATATTTATCTTTAATTTTTTCTAGACGTTTTTCTACGGGTCGGTAATCTTCACGTTGTTCTTGTAAAGCTAATTTCTCTAAATTTTTAATTTCTTGAAGCTCTCTTTTTCTAAAAGACTCAATTTTTTTCTCTAATTTAATTTCTTCTAGAAAACGGCGTCGTTTTTCGGCTTGTTCTTTTCTTAAAATAGCTTGCTCTTGTCTGATGAATTTCTTCAAATCTTGTTCACGAGTTTTTGCTAGTTTAATTTCATCTCGAAGTTCTCGTTGTTTAGTTTCATATCTTAAACGTTGCTCTTCTTTTATTTGTCTTTCTCTTTCTTTTTTTTCAAGGGCAATCTTTCTTAGCTTTTCAATTTTTCTCTTTTCTCTAAAATCATCATAGGCTCTAAAAAATGGCCACAGCATAAAACTGATCACATTTTGAAAGCTCAGTTTTATTAGATGTTTTCTTTGTTTTTTAAACTTTGGAATTTTAATCCGCTTGGCTTTTTCCCTAGCTCTGATCTTTTTCTTTTTTCTTGATTTGCGAGGTTTTTTCTTAGTTCTTCTTGATTTTCTCGTTTTCTTTATAATTTTGGCTTTCTTAGCTTTTTTCCTAAGCTTGAGCTTTTGCTTTTTTCTGGGTTTATGAGATTTTTTCTTAACTTTTTTCTTAACTTTTTTTACTTTTTTTCTCATTAAAATTAACTAATTTATTATTACCAATAAGTTATTGATAAATATAGTCTCTTGTTCTGCTGGGTGTAGAGGAAAAATTTTTTACAATTTCTATTTGATAGACTAAAAGATCTGACCATTTAAAAGCCGCACTGCAACTTGAGAGATAATAATCCCAAAGCCGTATAAATTCATCACCATATTTTTTTTTAGCCTTGCCTGCATTTTCTAAAAATCTTTTTCTCCATTGATCCAAAGTAAGATTATAATGGTCTATCAAACTCTCCCACCCTGAAATAACCAGGTTCGTTTGTTCAATAGCTTTAGTGAGCTGGCTGGCGACCGGGATTTTTCCTCCAGAAAATATATACTTAGAAATGAATGGATTAGCTGCATAAGGTGGTTTGGTTGAAGCAATGGTATGGGTCAAACAAATTGCATCATCTTTCATTAAATCGCTTATTTTTTTAAAAAAGGTTTTATAAAATTTAGGAGAAACGTGTTCTAAAAAACCAATATTTGTTAAACGGTCGTACTTTCCTGTTACATTTCTGTAGTCACATAACTCATAACTGAGTAAATTGTCTAATTTAGATTCGCGTGCCTTCTCTTTACAGTGAGCCAGTTGGTTAGATGACAAGGTTACACCATGAACTTGGCACCCCGATAATTTAGCTAAATACCGACTTAAGCCGCCCCAGCCACAACCGATGTCCAAGACGCTGTGACCTGGCTTTAAATCTAATTTTTTAGCAATGTGTGAAAGTTTGTTGGTTTGCGCCTGTTCCAAACTTTCATTAGAATTTTTAAAAATACCACAAGAATATTGTCGATGCTCTTGATCAAGCATCCAATCATAAATATCTTCACCTCGATTATAGTGCATTTCTACGTTTTTCTTTGCAGCGCCAGGAAAATTATAACTTGTTAGAAATTTCCATGCATACATTAGATTATTAATAATTGTAGAATAAGTATTGATTTTTCCTCGACCAATATTCTTAAATGTTAGATTTAAAAAATCATGTATAGAACCATTTATAATTTCAATATTTCCTTTAAAGTATTCCTCTCCTAAATAAAGTTCTGGATAAATTAATAATTTCCAGTTTAAATCTTTCTTTAATAATTTTAGTGTCAGAGGTTTTTCTTTATTTGAAACCTCTCCGCATATGTACTTTTGGTCTTGAGAATCTACTAAGACAATCCCCTCTTTTGAAAACAGTTTTGATAAAAATCTAGCTAACAACATAATTTATGCCGCAATGTTCTTTTCTGGAAAGAATTCCAATTCCTTTAATTTAGACATCATTTCCTTTTGTTGTGGTTCGGAAAGCAAACTTAAAGGTGGTAAAATTCTTTTATATTTTTCATTTTCGAATGACATAAAACTATGTAATCCAGAAATTAAATTATAATTATCGAAAACTTTTCTAATTGCACAAAGTTTTTCGTTAAAAGTTTGTTTTTTTTTGTTATTAAAATCATCATAAACTTTACGAGCCAATGACGCAGTTACATTGCAAATTGCTGAAATAATTCCGCTGTTACCTAATTCCAGTCCTTTAAGTAACTTCGTTTCAGATCCAGAAAAAATCAAAAAATTTGGTATTTTAAGCACTTCGTATAAATTGTATGTGCTGTCTTTAAGTCCAACAATCTGTTGGGGAAAATCCTTAGCTAATTTTTCTACAATTTGAACGCTAAATTTATAGCCACTAAGTTTCTCAAAATTATATAAAATAATTTTGCTTTCTGGCACTTTTTGAACCACGTTTGCATAAAAAGAATAAGCTCCTTTATCATCATATTTATAATATGCAGGCGGCATTAGTAGAAATCGATCTATTCCATTACTTATAGAATGTTTCATCAGTTCAACATTTTCATTTAAAGCGTTAGCTCCCGTTCCAATTATAAAATGATCTTTTAATTTATTTTTATTGAGTTTATTAATTAATATTTTTTTCTCCTTAGAAGAAATAAGTTGTGCACATCCAGTAGATCCAAAAAATATGGCACCGTGGAGCCCCTCTTTTATGAGTCTCTCCGAATGTTTAATTGTAGATTCAATATCAAGGGATAAATCTTGATTGAAAATACTCATCGAAGCTGCATATACGCCTTTTTTAATAGCCATGCTTTTAACCAATTTATTTGTTAGAAATTATATTAAATTAAAAAAATGAGCAAAGCTCTTGTAGTAATAAAATCTATGGGAATCGGTGATTTATCAATACTAATTTCTAGTATACATGCAATTAGTAATAGAATTGCTAAACCCGTTACAGTTTTAGCACAAAAAAACACGCACGCACATGCAATATTAAAACATGACCCTCATGTTGAGGAAGTGATCGAATTAGATGAAAAGGAAATTAAAAGTTTTTTTGGTATTATAAAAAAAATTAAACCAAAACAGTTTGATCAATCTTATATTTATAGCGACTCTGTACGACTTTACCTAATTTCAAAACTATCAGGCATTAGGCAAAATTTTCAGTATAAATTTTTTTCAAAGAAAGGTAAGAATTTTTTCAGAACAGCAAAAGAATTTACTGAAAAAATATTAGATATAAAAATTAATTCTCAATCTAAAATTTATTTTGATAAAAATGAAATGGAAAAGGCAAAAAAAAATTTTAATATTTCAGATCAAATAAAAAATATAGTTTGTGGTATCTCGGCTTCCGGATCAACAAAAAGATGGGATATTAAAAACTATATTAAATTATTTGAAAGTCTTAATTCAAAATTTAAATGCAAATTTTTTCTTGCAGGCGGGTTAAATGATGAAGATTTAATCAAACAAGTAACGAACTCTTCAGTTGGAAAAAACTGTGTATCTTTTTCTACAATGACAATTGCTAAAACAATACCTATTATTAGTGCATGCCAATATTATATCGGTAATGATACCGGTTGGGGACACATTTCTTCAGGTTTAGGATTAAAATCTTTATTTTTATTTATGGACTCGCCTCCTTCTGCTTATGGAGCCTATAGTAAAAATATATCTGTTGTACTTCCAGATGGTGAAACAATGGAAAGTTGTGGCCACAACACTAGGGGTAAAAATAGAATACCTGTTGATAGAGTGCTTCGCAAAACACTGGAGTTAATGAATTAGCTAAAATCGTTTTTCAATATCGTTTCTTTAGCTTCGTTAACTATTTGGCTTAAACGTTCCGTATTTGAATTAGGATTAATGTCAGGATGAATTTTTTTTTGCAATCCATTTGTGGCTTTAATTACATCTTCTTTAGAGCATCCTTTTTCTTTTTTTAAGCCCAAAATTTTATATGCTTCTTCTACAGATAAATTACTTGAAGGTTGTGCTTGATTTGATTGGCCATAATATGAAAATCTTCCAGCATTTCTTAAATATTGTAATAAACGCCACAATTGAAATATTTGAATTGCTGATAAACCTTTAATTTTAAGAACACTCATTGCTAAAAATAATAGGGGAAGTGAAAAAAGAAAACGACCAGCAATAACAAAAAGTACTGCAAGAATTGCTGACAAAATAAAGATTAAAACTCTAGCTCCCTTTGCAACTTTTTTACTGCTAGTCTTTGTAAACCATGAAAGCAATACAAAAACTAAGATAAAAATAATAATTCCAAAAAAAACTAAATTCATATATTAATCTTCAGTCAAATGAATATACCAAAATTAAGACAACAAAAAACAATCAAAAAATATCACGGAATTTCATGGGAAGACAATTATGCATGGATTCATCAAGAAAATATTCTGGAAGTTTTAAAGAACCCAACAAAACTTAATCCTGAAGTTCAGAAATATCTAGAAAAAAATAACGAATACACAGAACACCATTTAAAAGACACCAAAAAATTTCAAAAAAAATTGTTTGATGAAATAAAAGGTAGAATAAAGCTTGATGACGAAAGTCTTCCCTATACTGACAAAAAATTTATTTATTGGACAAAAACAACCAAAGAAACAAACTATGCAATAAAACTAAGAAAAAAAATAGGAACAAATAAAATTGAAGAGTATTGGTCAGGTGAAAAAGAGAAAAAAAAATTAAATGCAGAATATTTTGGTATTGGTGATCTGCAGGTATCACACGACGATGAAATGCTCGCCTACTCTTTGGACCTTAAGGGATCAGAATATTTCACTATATATGTTCGCAGAATTTCGGATAATAAAATTGTTTCTGAAGAAATTAAAGAAACTTCGGGAAGTATCACTTGGTCATTAGATAATAAATATATTTTCTATTCGAAGCTAGACAAGCATCACAGACCAAGAAAAATTTATAGACATAAAATTGGAACCCCAATAAAAAACGATCAATTAATTTATGAAGAAAAAGACGAAGGTTTCACCTGTGGGATTGATATTAGTTCCGATGAAAAATATTTTTTAATTAAAACATCTGATCTTACCACTTCCGAAATTTATTTCTTTGATGTAAATAAAACTAATCCAAAACCCAAATTATTTAGAAAAAGGCAAAAAGAAATAGAATATTCTATCGATTCTTGGAAAGGATATTTTTATATTCACACAAACTTAGATGCAGAAGATTTTAAAATCTGTTTATGTAAAATCGATAATATAGAAAAATGGCAAGACTATATTCCCGCAACAAATGGAGTGTTAATTGGAGGTTTTAATTTGCTAAATAAATGGATGATACGTTCAGAAGTTAGAGACGCTTTAGCAAAACTTTATGTTAGAAATTTAGATACAAATATAGAAGAAGAATTAATTATCACCGATGAAAAAGTAATAAGTCCGGGTGCATCATTAATGCAAAAAGATAGAAATACAAACAAAATATACATTGCTTATCAATCTCCGAAAACTCCAGGTAAAGCCTACATCTACAATGTTCTAACAAAAGAGAAAAAACTTGTTAAAGAAGAAATTGTGCCATCGGGCCACAACCCGAATGACTATGTCGTCCAAAGATTAAGTTGTGATTCTCATGATGGAAAAAAAATTCCTTTAACAATAACTCGGCATAAAAATACACAATTGGATGGAAGTGCAAATCTTCTTCTTTATGCCTATGGAAGTTACGGTAATTCTATGGGACCTGCATTCTCTTCAAACATACTTAGTTTAATAAACCGAAACATTATCGTGGTAACTGCCCACGTAAGAGGAGGAATGGAAAGAGGATATAACTGGTGGAAAGATGGAAAAATGCTTAACAAAAAAAATACCTTCAAAGACTATCTTTCAAGTGCAAAATTTCTAATTGAAAAAAAATATACTAGTAAAGGAAAAATTATAGGTATGGGTGGCTCCGCGGGAGGATTGCTTATGGGAGTTGCTATGAATGAAACTCCCGAGTTATTTCTTGGAATGGTAATGGCTGTTCCTTTTGTGGATACCCTTACGACAAATTTAGATCATTCCCTACCACTAACAGTAGGAGAATTTAACGAATTTGGAAACGCAAAAAATAATAAAGAACACTTTGATTATATTCGATCTTATGCGCCGTATGAAAATATTAAGAAAATGGATTATCCTCACCTTTTTATAACAACAAGTTTGAACGATAACAGGGTTTTGTTTGACGAACCTGCAAAATTTATAGCCAAACTTAGAGATTATAAAACAAACAATAATTTATTACTTTTGAAAACTGAAATGAAAGCCGGCCACGGAGGAAAAACAGGTAGAGATTCTGCAATTGAAGAAATTGCCTTGGACTATGCGTTTGTTTTAAAAATTTCTAAAAAATTAAATTCATAGACTTGAAAATTTAAATAAAGTTCTTACCTATAATCTGTAAGTTGCCTAATGGGACTTACATAAATTAACCTTGCTAAACAAAGGAGGAAAATATGACAAGTAAGGATCTATCAGTCTTTAACTCTTTAAGACCTTTTAGTATTGGCTTTGACGATATGTTTGATCAGTTTGAGTCTATGCTAGGTGATGGTGGATTAGTGAAAAATAACTATCCCCCATACAACATCAGAAAGGTCGGGAAAGATAAATATGCTATTGAATTAGCGATTGCTGGCTTTAATAAAAATGATGTTGAGGTTGAGTTTGAAGATAACCTTTTAACAGTTAAAACTAAAAAAATTGATAAAACTGTTGAAAAAGATGGCGACGAGATAATTCATAAGGGAATATCTCAAAGATCATTTTCTAGATCATTTACAATAGCAGATGATGTGAAGGTAAATGGTGCGGAGCTTAAAGATGGTCTTTTGACAATCGACTGTGAAAAAATCGTTCCAGAACAAAAGAAAAAGAAACTTATTCCAATTAGCTAAATTGGAGCCTTACTTGCGGAGATTTTATCTCCGCAAGTATTTAAAAACATCCCTTGCTAGTAAAACCCACAATCATCTTATTTTCATTAATTTCGAATTGTCTTTCACAGGTAATTTTATATTTTTTTGAAACATAGATAAAAAATTTAGATCCCTTATCATCATAAGTTATCTTGTCTGGCTCACCCATAACAATTTTTAATTCTGATTCCGGTTGTTGAAGAAATTTACTTAATTTCTCATTTTCTTTTTTTATTGCACTCTGTGATTTGTTTTCAATAGTTTGACAACTATTAAATAAAAAAAGAAAAGCAATTAATGAAAATATATGAAAAGTTTTCATAGTTACAATTAAAAATAGAATATCATATATCTTGTAAACAGATATAAACTCTCAAGTTGTATTCCATGCATATTGTTCACAGTATATACGTTTATTTTCTTGTGACTTCTTATGAAATGTTTATTAAGGTTAGCTCATTAACTTAGGAGGGAAATATGCTTGATAAATATTTTGAGTATAGAAAACATAAAACGGATTTTAATACAGAAGTGATAGCCGGCGTTACAACATTTTTAACGATGGCTTACATCATGTTCCTTAATCCATTTATTTTATCTGGAGAGTTTGCTGGCACTGATGCAGGATTTTTTGATTTCGGCAGTGTATTCACAGCAACTATTGTGGCGACTGCTATTGCATGTTTCATAATGGCATTTTATGGAAAAACTTGGCCAATAGGTTTGGCGCCAGGAATGGGAATAAATGCTTTTGTAGCTTATACAATAGTGGCAGGTAAGGGGTACACGCCTGCAGAGGCATTGGGTGCTGTACTTATTGCTGGAATACTCTTTTTAATAGTTTCACTAACACCAATAAGAGCTTGGATAATAAACTCTATTCCAAAAAGTTTAAAACTTGGAATCGGTGCGGGTATAGGCCTTTTCTTGGCAATTATTGGATTAGAGATAATGGGAGTAATTGCAGATCATCCAGTGACTTTTGTTACACTTGGTAATTTAAAACATCCACTGTTATTATTAGGTGCTCTAGCATTTGTGGTAATGGTTGTACTAGAAAAAAAGAAAATCAAGGGTAATATCATTATTGCTATTCTTGGCTTTAGTGTTCTTGCGTGGCTACCAATATGGGGTTGGACCGGTTCAACAATTGAAGGCGGAACATCATTAGCAAAATTTAATGGAGTATTTGATTTTCCACCATATCCAGGCTACTTGTTTAAATTTGAAATAGGAAAAGTTTTAGCAGTAAGTGGATTATCGACGTTATTTACGTTGTTCTTTATAGATTTCTTCGATACTGCAGGAACTCTTACTTCAGTTGCAAATATTTCTGGAAAAATTGACAGCAGAGGAAAAATCCAAGACATAGACAAAGCTATGCTTTCGGACAGCGTTGGAACTGTTGCTGGTGCCTTAGTTGGAACTTCAACAGTAACAAGCTACGTGGAATCTGGAGCGGGTGTGAAAGCTGGAGGACGAACAGGAATGACTGCTCTAGTGATTGGAGTACTATTCTTGTTGTGTTTAGGATTTGCACCGCTTGCAACTAGTTTGCCGAAAGAAATTGATGGAGCAGCACTTGTATATGTTGCGGTTCTTTTCGTAAGAAATATTGTAGACATAGAGTGGGACGATATAGCTGAGGCAGCGCCTGCGGTTTTGGCGATGATAGCTATGCCGTTTACCTATTCTATAGCCAATGGAATAGCCATAGCGTTTATTACATACGCTTTAATTAAAATTCTAAGCGGAAAAACTAAAGGGGTATCACCTGCAATTTGGCTGGTTGCCGTTTTAAGTGTTATAAGCTTTACAGTATAGATCTTTAATAAACTATAATAAAAAGGGCCGGATTAATTCTGGCCCTTTTTTTATTTGTTGTGTTTCTTTTTTATATCTTCAATTTTGATTTCTTCGTAATGCTCGAATGGTTGCACTATCCAAGGGTTATCTTTAAGTCTTACGGCACAAAAATCTGGCTCAAAAGTTGACTTCTTTTTTTTCCATAGAGTTGCCGTTTTTATATCTTCAATTTTACCTTTTATTGGCTCGTATTTTCTTAACCAATCCACGCTTTTATTTAAAGTGATTCCTGTATCTGAAAGATCATCACATAACAGTATTTTTCCACCCATATTTTTTGCAATTGAGCTCATTTCTCTTGAAAATACTATGTTTCCTTGTTCATCTTCAACACCCTTGCCGCTGTAGGACTCAACTGCAAGATACGCACACTTTAGTTTAAAAACTCTACTTAAAAGATCAATCATCGGAGCTCCGCCTCGCATTATACCAATCAGTAAAGTCGGTTTATAACCGCTTTCGTCAATACTAATAGCCAGTTTTTCTACTGTCCTATTATATTCTTCCCAGGAAACGATTAATTTTTCCGACATTTGAATTCTGCTATCATAATTAAAAAAAACTTAATTAAAAAGGAGAAAATTTATGCCGAAAGGATATTGGTTAGCAACTTATAAAAAAATAGAAAGTAAAGA
>Ga0208208_100203_pt1 | contig 10152 bp, 10 predicted proteins | sample DeeseametaMP1091_FD_184197 | JGI IMG/M metagenome (GOLD analysis project Ga0208208, IMG submission 184197) | Marine microbial communities from the Deep Indian Ocean - MP1091 (SPAdes) | ecosystem: Environmental > Aquatic > Marine > Oceanic | place: South Indian Ocean | collected 2011-03-02
GATCCCGGAAATGGAGAAGGTGGGCTATACCCGCCGCTTCAGTGCCTCGCTGACCGCATCGTCGGGCATGATCGGCGTGATGATCCCGCCCAGCATCCCCTTCATCATCTATGGCGTCACCGCCGAGGTTTCGATCGGCAAGCTGTTTCTGGCCGGGATCGTGCCGGGGGTGATGTTCGCGGTGATGTTCATGATCGTCGCGAGGTTCCTTTTGCGCAACGAGACCAAGGTGATCGAGAACACCCGTGATTTCGACGCGTCGCTTATCACCACCAGTTTCCGCAAATCGGTCTGGGCGCTGCTGGTGCCGGTGATCATCCTCGGCGGCATCTACAGCGGCATCTTCACACCCACCGAGGCCGGCGCCGTCGCGGTGGTCTATGCGGCGATTGTCGGCAAGTTCGTCTATGGCGATCTCGAATGGTCCGATTTCCCCACCATCCTGGCCGAGAGCGCGAGAACCAGCGGCATGATCCTGGTGCTGGTGATCATGGCGACGGCCTTTGGCCGCGTGATCACGCTGGCGCAGATCCCTGCCGATCTGGCCGGCTGGTTGACGGGGCTTTCCGACAATCCCATCATCATCCTGCTGCTGATCAACGTCCTTCTGCTTATCATCGGGATGTTCATGGAGACGATCTCTTCGATCATCATCATGACGCCGATCCTGTTGCCGGTGGCCACGGCGCTGGGGGTCGATCCGATTGCATTCGGCGTGATCATGACCGTCAACCTCGCCATTGGCTTCTGCACGCCGCCGCTGGGCGTCAACCTCTTCGTGGCGAGCGGCATCTCGGGCGTGTCGATCGAAAAGTTGAGCCGCGCCATCCTGCCGTTCTTTGCCGGTATGATCGTCCTGTTGATGCTGATAACCTATGTGCCGGCGCTGTCTCTGGCACTTCCGGCTCTGTGGTGATGTGATGGACCTTGGACCGATCAACGTGAACATCGAAGGCGGGATGGACTATCCCTTTCCGCCGCTCATTCCGGTGGATCAGCATTTCGAGCGCAAGCGGCTGGAGGATATCGACGCCGCCGTGACCGGGCAGTTGCGTCAGATCCCCGATGCCGATGTGGCGGGCAAGTCCATCGCCATCACCGTCGGCAGCCGCGGCATCATGGGGCTGGTCGAGATCACCCGCGCGCTGGTGGCCGGGCTGCGCGCCAAGGGGGCGGAGCCCTTCATTGTGCCGTCGATGGGCAGTCACGGCGGGGCGACCGCCGAGGGGCAGGTGGCCGTGCTCAAGGGCTATGGCATCACCGAGGAAAGCACCGGAGCCGAGATCCGCTCGTCGATGGAGGTGGTCCAGATCGACGCGCTCGACGACGGCACGCCGCTTTACATCGACCGCATCGCATCCGAGGCCGATGGCATCGTCATCGCCAACAAGGTCAAGCCGCACGCTGATTTCAAGGCCGGGTACGAAAGCGGGCTTGTGAAGATGCTCTGCATCGGGCTGGGCAAGCACAAGGGCGCGGTGGCCCTGCACAACCACGGGTTCGCGCGCTTCCACGACATTCTGCCCAAGGCCGGCGCAAAGCTGCTGGCGCGGCTGCCCGTGATCTGTGGTCTCGCCATCCTGGAAAATGCCTTCGACGACCTGATGGAGATCGAGATTATCCCGCGCGACCGGATACTCGAACGGGAAAAGGAACTGTTGGAAATCGCCAAGGCCTCGATCGGGCGGCTCAACTTCACCGATATCGATGTGCTGATCGTCGACGAGATCGGCAAGAATATCTCCGGCGAGGGGATGGACCCGAATGTCACCGGGCGGCCTGGTTCCGGCCTGCCCGGATTTGACGCGCCGAACATCCAGAAGATCGTCGCGCTGGACGTCACACCGCAATCGCATGGCAACGGCGTGGGGATCGGCTCGGCCGATCTGTCGACCCGGCAATGCGTGGAAAAGATCGACCTCGGCGCGGTCTATACCAATGCCATCACGGCGACGATCCTCAACCCGGCGAAGCTTCCTATGGTGCTGAACTCGGATCATGACGCCATCGTGGTGGCCTTGAAAACCTGCAACCTGACCACGCCCGAAACCGCTCGCATCGTGCGTATCAAAAACACGCTGGAAATCCATCGCATCTGGGTCTCGCCCGCGCTTCTACCGCATGTGAAGGCGAGCGACAGGCTTTCGGTTGCAGGGCCGGAAAGGCCGCTGGTCTTCGATGCCACTGGCCGTTTGCAAGCGCCGGAATGAAAGCTGCCGGCCTCGTGGGGGCCGGCATCTTTCATCGGACGAGGTGCGGGGGAGGGGCTTACCGTTGTCATCCGGGATCATCCGGCCAGGTTTTTCCAGGCTTTTGTAAATCCCCCGGCACGACGCGCCAGCTCGCCACGGTCGTACTCCGGCTTAAACAGCGCCGAGCCCAGACCGAAGCTGTCGGCGCCTGCGGCGTGATAATCCGTCATGGTCTCTGGCGTGATCCCGCCCACCGCCGCCACCAGCGCATCGGCGGGCAGCACCGCGCGCATCGCCTTGACGGCCTTGGGCGGGATCAGCTCGGCGGGGAAGAACTTCAGCACCGCCGCTCCGAGATCAAGCGCTGCGAAGGTCTCGCTCGGGGTCATCACGCCGGGGCACCATTTGGCGCCGAGCTCGGCGGCGCGGGTGCCCACGGCGGGGTTCATGTTGGGCGAGACGATGATCTCACCGCCGGCATTCACTACGTCGGTGACAGCGCCGGGCGTTAGGACCGTTCCGGCGCCGACGACGATGCCGCTGCCGTGCTTCGCGGCGATCCGCTCAATCGACACAAACGGCTGGGGCGAGTTCAGTGGAACCTCGATGATGCGGAACCCGGCCTCGACCAGCACATCTGCGGTCTCGACCGCACGGTCGGCGTCCAGCCCGCGCAGGATGGCGATCAGAGGGTTGTCGTTCAGGGCGTCCTGCCAGTTGCTCATACGATCACTCCTGCTGCCTTGGCGATTGTGAAATGGCCGCGCGCGACGATGTCAGGCTCGGCGCGGCGGGTCGTCAGCCCGGCTATCCCGAGTGCGGTTTCATAGCGATCCGCGAGGTCGTCGCGACCGATGATCGTGACGGGGCCTCGATTTGCCTTGCCGGCGCTTCCGCCGGCAATCTCTGCGCCGATCAACATGCCGGAAAGGTAGTCAGCACTCGCCCCCGCCGGAATCTTCTCGAACAGCGGCATGGAGCGCACGTGGAACAGCCGATGCAGAAGCTCGCTGCCTGCCGAAAGGCCCGATGCGACGCCAAGGCGGAAGCCTTCGTCATGGAACGGCGCATCCTGCATCAGCGCCTTGAGAATGGTGTGGTCCCGCAGCGCGGCAAAGACGTCGCCGGTCATGTAAGTCGCGAACCGGGTGATCCGACCCTCCGAAACCTCGATCCACTTGCTGTGCGTGCCGGGCATGACGAAACATCCGTCGCTGGTGTCCATAGCCACGGCGCCGACGATCTGGGTCTCCTCGCCGCGCATCACGTCCGGCGCGCCGTCCGCTTCGCTGGCAAGGCCGGTGATGAAATGCACGGTGCGGCCATCGGTTGTCTGATGCGTCACTATCGCCCGCGCCAGTTCTTTCCCGCCAGCGGGCAGGCCCACATAGGGCGTCTCGACCCAGCCGTTGCGGCTGGTGATCATGCCGGAGGCGAGCACCGGCAGGTCCGAATGCCCGGCCCAGGGCGCCAGCAGCCGCGTAAACGCCGCCTCGAACAGCCCGCCTTCGACGTGCATGATGCCCTCCGGCGCCGCCAGCCTGTCGAGCACTTCGCCACCCGCGCCGATCAGGCTGGCGCGGAACGACGAGGTGCCCCAGTCGAGGCCGATCAGGGCGGGCTCAGATGCGGCCGAATTCATTCAACAGATCCTCGACCGTCTTGCCATTGGCCACCCATTTGCGGGTCTCCTCTTCACGGTCGGCCTGTTCCTGCGCCAGCTTGACCACCTCTTCGGCCTTCTCCAGCGGTACGACGGTCACGCCCATCAGGTCAGCGACGATGAAATCGCCGGGGTTGACCACCACGCCGCCGCATTGGATCGGCACGTTGATCGACAGTTCTTCCTTGCGGCCGGAAAACATCGTGTGCGTGCCGCGCGGGGTGATGGCGCGCGTCCAGATCGGCCAGTTGATATCCTCAAGCTCGTCGGTATCGCGGCCCGCACCGTCGACGATCATGCCGCGGATGCCGCGGTTCTGTGCGAGGCCACCCATCAGGCCGCCACAGACCGAAGTGTTCTTGTCACCGCCGGCATCGACGACGATCACGTCACCGGGCTGGCCCATCTCCAGCGCCTTGAGCGGATCGACCAGATCGCCCTTGGACAATTGGACGGTGATCGCCTGGCCCGTCACCTTGGCGCGGAAGGGCGGTTTGATGCCGCTGTCCATGACACCAAGGCGATATTGAACGTCGGCAAAGACGGCAGTGGCAGAATAGCAGGCCAGCACCTTGTCGAATTTTTCCAGGACGTCGGGGCGGCGGTCGAAGTCGTTGTATTCTTTCAGCATCTTGTATCCTTTCGGGTTCAGCTCTGGACGGCCAGGGCGTCAGCGTTGACGGGAAAATCGGGGGTTTGCCCGGTGAGCACCTTGGCCACCTGCGTCGCGGCGCCTTCGCGAGCGGCACGGATGGACTCTTCCGAGTAATAGGCGGCGTGGGGCGTGATCAGCACGTTGGGCAAGGTGAAGATCGGGTTGTCGGCAGGGTCCCAGGTGGCCCGCTTGGCCGGCTCCTCTTCTGGGTCGTCGAGTCCGGCGGCGGCCAGGTGGCCCTCGGTCAAGGCGCGATAGAGCGCCTTGTTGTCGACTGTGGGACCGCGCCCGGTGTTGACGAGGATCGCACCGGGTTTCATGACGGCAAACTCGGCGTCCGACAGGAAATGATGGGTCTCCTTTGTCATCGGCGCCTGCATCAGGATGTAGTCGGACCGCGCCAGAAGCGCGTCTTTTGTGACCAGCTCGACCCCAAGTTCCCGTGCCACTTCGGCAGGCAGGAACGGGTCATAAGCGATGATCTCGGTGCCAAAGGCGCGGGCACGGCGGGCGATGGCCTGTCCGATCTTTCCAAAGGACACGATGCCCATGGTGCGCCCGCGCAGACGACGAACCGGCGCGCCACTCTGCCACCGCCAGACACCGGCATGGGTGGCTCGGTCATAGGCCGGCAGGCTGCGCGCCAGCGCCATCCACAAGGCGATGGCGTGGTCAGCCACCTCCTCGGTGCAATAATCGCGCACGTTGGTCACAAGGATGCCGCGATCGGTCGCGGCGTCGACATCGACGATATCGACGCCCACCCCGTAGCGCGCAATCACCTTGCAGCGCTCCATCCGCGCAATCGTCTCGGCACCCACGCGGGCGTATTGGTTCATGATTGCCGCGCAGTCGCGCGCTTCCTCGAACAGATCGGCTTCCTGCTTGGCCTGAAGGGCCACGACATTTGCGCCGGCCGCTTCGAGAATGCCGCGTTCAATATCGACATCCCCGAAATCATAGTCGGTGATCACAACCTTCGGCTTCGAATTCATATCGGTCTCCTCCAAGCGAGTCTCTACACATCTGATATCTGATACATCAGATGTGTGTCAACTGTGTTTCTCAGCTGGGCGAGGCTGTAGGCGTTCTTTCAGCGAAGCGGGTTTTCAGGAGTTTTTGCACGGGACGTCACCGCGACGTGAAAGGAACAAACACCTGCGGTGCGCAGTCCGGCAATCTAAGCCCAAGTCAGTCTCCGAATTCCGGGGGACAGCAAAGTCAGCGACTACTTCAAAGCAGAGAGCCCGGAAGTTTTCTGTAAGCGCTGTCGCCACCCCACGCCTGTTCAGCTTGACGGGATGAAGTTCCAAGGTAGCAGCTCGTCGATCCTGCTGGCCGGGTGACCGGCGGCGATGGCTTCAAGGGTCGCCTTCAAATAGGCAAAGGGCTCGACGCCGTTGATCTTCGCGGTGGCGATCAGGGAGGCGATGCGGGCCCAGGTGCGGCCGCCCTCGTCGTGGCCGGCGAAGAGTGCGTTCTTTCTTGTCAGGGCGATCGGGCGGATCAGGTTTTCGACGGCGTTGGAGTCCATCTCGACGCGGCCGTCGTGGAGGAAGGTCTGCAGGCCGCCCCACTGGCGGTGGATGTAGGTCAGCTTCTCGCCGAGGCGCGACTTGGCCGAGATACGCAGACGCTGTGCCTGCAGCCAATCGCCGAACTCGGCCACGAGGGGCGCGCTGCGGGCCTGACGGGCCGACAGACGTTGGCCCGGGCCCAAGCCCCGGATCTCGGCCTCGATGCGGTAGAGCTCAGCGATCCGGCGCAGGCCCTCGGCGGCGATTTCCGAGCCGTCGCGGTCGAAGACCTCCTTCAGCTTGCGACGCGCATGCGCCCAGCAGTGGGCCACCGTGATCGGCGCGCCGCCGTTGCGGGACGGGCGCGTCAGCCGGTCATAACCGGTGTAGCCGTCGAGCTGCAGGATACCGTCGAACCCCTGAAGGATCTGTTCCGCGTGGGCGCCGGCGCGGCTGGGCTGGTAGGTGAAGACCACACCGGGCGGGTCTTCTCCGCCCCATCCGCGATCATCGCGGGCCAGGGCCCAGAGGTAGCCGGTCTTGGTTCGGCCGCGTCCGGGGTCGAGGACCGGAGCCGTGGTCTCATCCATGAACAGCTTTCCGGAGGACTTGATGTGTTCCGCCAGCCGGTCGACCACGGGGCCGAGGTGGAAGGCCGCTGTGCCAGCCCAGTCCGCCAGGGTGCTGCGGTCGATCTGGATGCCGGAGCGGGCAAGGATCTGGCTCTGTCTGTAAAACGGCAGGTGGTCCGCGAACTTGGACACCAGGACATGTGCGATGGCCCCTTCGGTCGGCAGCCCGCCTTCGAGCAGCCGGGGTGCGGCGACAGCCTGAATGACCCCATCCGAGCAGATGCGGCAGGCATACTTCGGCCGGATGTCGACCAGCACCCGAAGCTGCGCCGGCACGATGTCCAGCCGCTCGGTCCGATCCTCGCCGATCTGGTGCATGCGGCCGCAGCCACACGGGCACTCAAGGCTCGCCGGTTCGATGACACGCTCGATGCGCGGCAGGTCCGCGGGCAGATGGCCGAGATTGCGCTGCCGTTTCTGTCGCGGGGTCTGGGTGGAGGGGGCGGCCTGCTCCCTGCGGGTCTCGACCTCGGCGACGGCGATTTCCAGGTCTTCGAAGGCAAGCTGCCGGTCGTCATCACTCAGCTTCTCGGACCGTTTGCCATGCACGACATGGTTCAACTCGGCCACGAGATGCTCGAGCCGCCGGTTGGCTTCCTTCAGGGCACCGTTTTCCTGCAGCACCGCCAGAACGGCGGCGCGCTGGCTCTCGGGGATCGCGGGCCAAGTGAAGGTGTTTTCTTCCAGCCGTTTGTAGGCCATCACGAGTCCGCTGCCGTCCCAGAACAGGATCTTCAACCGGTCGGCGCGCTTCGACCGGAACACGAAGACCGTGCCCGTGAACGGATCCTCGGCAAGCGTCGACTGGACCAGCGCCGCGAGACCGTCATGCCCCTTCCGGAAGTCGACCGGCTTCGTCGCCACCAGGATCCGCACGCCCTGCGAGGGCATCAGCATGGATGCACCTCCAGCGCGTGGGCAATCTCGGCAATCCGGGCCGCAGGTGCATCATGGGCGAGTTCGATCACGACAGCGCCTCGAATGATCCTGATCGGGGCAGCCTGCGATGCGACCTCCGGGCCCGCTTCCCCCTCGGCGACCTCGCAGAAAACGAGAGGCGCAAAAACAGGGTCCTCGACTTCTGCCGCAGGCAGCACGAGCTTGCCCTGTTTGGCTTCACGTCGCCATGCCGAGAGTTGATTGGGCAGAATGCCAAACCGCTCCGCCACGGCATTCACCGTCGCACCAGCCTCCAAGGTCATCGCGACGGCCAAGGCCTTGGCCTCATCCGGCCACCGGCGATGTCCCGACGCGTAAATCTCGACGCCCAGCGATCTGAGAAACGAATTTGTAGCGCACATTGCAAAACGCACTCCCCATCATGAGATGAAGATCACCTCGCAGCCGAAGCCATTAGCTGCAACGTGGGGTCGATACGGCGCTTACAGTTTTCTGTTGGTCCAACCGAATTTTCGGTTCCGGCGGGTCGTGCTATGTTTGGGCCGCGTAATCCTAGTTAGGGTCTTGGTGCTGAAGGTCGTCTGAGTTGCTGTTGTACAGCCCGATCCAAGAACGCATTCGGCAAAACAACTAGGTTTACCGGCCAGGTGGAGTTGAGACATATTTTACATAACCCATATTCCGCGCGAGCGAATCATGTTACGGGGCACATTCTAAACTGGGTTGCGACAAATCCCCTATCCTGCTGAAAAGCAAGGAGAACGGACAGTGGCCCATACAGAGCTGAATTTACGCGAACGACGTGCGATCGAGGATATGCTGTACACGAAAGTGCCGGTCAGCAGGATTGCGGCGGAAATCGGCAGGCACCGCTCGACGATCTATCGCGAGAGCAAGCGCAACTCCTTCAGCGACGAGGAACTACCGTATCTGGACGGCTACTACGGGATCAATGCTCAGCGTTATGCCGCCGCCCGGCGCACCCGTCGTGGCAAGCTGATCCGGCTGCCCGAGCTGCGCGAAGCGGTGATCGACCGCCTCAAGGAAGGTTGGTCTCCCGAGCAGATCGCCGGCCGCCTCGGGTTCGAAGGCCAACCCATCCGCATCAGCCACGAGACGATATACGCCCATGTCTACAGCCGCGAAGGTCAGTCCGCCGCGCTGGCGCGGTATCTGCCCAGCCGCCGCAAGAAACGCAAACCGCGCTATGCCAGACGCCCGCGCGGCCTTGTTTTCCCGCCGGATCGGTCGATCCATGGACGGCCGGAGTATGTGAAGACCCGTGAGACATTTGGTGAATGGGAAGGCGATCTGATGATCTTCGAGAAGGCCCAGGGCAAGATGAACGTGGCTTCGCTGGTGGAACGCAAGACCCGTTTCGCCATGCTGTTCCGCAACAACGACCGCAGCTCGACGCAGTTCATGAACCGTCTGATGGACGTGATGGTCTCCCTGCCCCAACCGGCCCGCCGCTCGATCACCTTTGACCGCGGTCTCGAATTTCGCGAATGGCGCAAGTTGCAGCCCGGGATCGGCACCGTGGCGTGGTTCTGTGACCCGCAGGCGCCGTGGCAAAAGGGCTCGGTCGAGAACCTGAACAAGCGCGCGCGCCGTTACCTGCCTAGGGTCAGGATGCATTGATTTCCGCTGCAACGCGTGATTCACGGTTCCGAAAACGGAGCGGTGAAATGTCTGATCTTTTCTGGCTGACCGATGCGCAGATGGCGCGTCTTAAACCCTTCTTTCCGAAGTCGCATGGTAAGCCTCGGGTCGATGACAAGCGGGTTCAGAGCGGGATTATCTTCATCAACCGCAATGGGTTAAGGTGGCGCGATGCCCCTGCAGCCTATGGCCCGCACAAGACTCTCTACAGCCGCTGGAAGCGCTGGAGCGAGAAAGGCGTCTTCGCGCGGATGATGGCGGGTCTGGCCGCCGGGCACGGCGAAGAACAGACCGTGATGATTGACGCCACCTATCTCAAAGCCCACCGCACAGCGACCAGCATGGCCGCGAAAAAGGGGGGCGCGGCCGCCTGATCGGTCGAACCAAGGGTGGTATGAACACCAAACTGCACGCCATCTGCGACAGCCAGGGGCGCCCTCTCGACCTGTTTGTTACCGCCGGCCAGGTGAGCGACTACATCGGCGCGCGGGCGTTGCTTTGCGGCCTGCCAAACGTCAAATGGCTGCACGGGGATCGCGGCTATGACGCTGACTGGTTCCGAGAAGCGTTGCAAGACAAAGGGATACGCGCCTGCATCCCCGGTCGGAAGCAGCGAAAAACCCCGGTCAAATATGACAAGCGCCGGTACAAGCGGCGAAACCGGATCGAGATTATGTTCGGCAGGCTCAAGGACTGGAGGCGCGTCGCAACACGCTATGACCGCTGTCCCAAGGTATTCCTCTCGGCCATCGCTCTCGCAGCTATCGTCATCTATTGATTATGAATCCTGACCCTAGGGACACCCAGCTCGCGGCGCTCTCAAATCGCAAGATGAAGGCGATTTGCGACCGCCTGAACGGCACGCCCAGAAAGTGCCTCGGATGGCGAACCCCGACCGAGGCATTCCGGGAAGAGATGAAGAAGCTGAGAT
>Ga0208208_100204_pt1 | contig 10152 bp, 10 predicted proteins | sample DeeseametaMP1091_FD_184197 | JGI IMG/M metagenome (GOLD analysis project Ga0208208, IMG submission 184197) | Marine microbial communities from the Deep Indian Ocean - MP1091 (SPAdes) | ecosystem: Environmental > Aquatic > Marine > Oceanic | place: South Indian Ocean | collected 2011-03-02
AATTGTAAAAGTTGATGTATCGGAAGTTGAAGAAGTAATTGTTGATGTACCGGAAGTTGAAGAAGTAATTAAAGACTCTTTATTTGCTACCGTTGGAAATAAAGCTATAACCCAATCGGATATTATAAATGAAATTAAGATAATTTTAATCTTAACTGGTCAAAGTTTTACTGAAGATATAAAAGAACAATTGCAATCTGGAGCAATACAATCAATTATTAAAAGAAATATAAAAAAAATTGAAATTGAGAAATATAATTCTTTAACATTTAATCAACCTGACGTTGACAAAGAATTAAAAAAATTAGCTGGTAACTTATATATGGATTTAGATACGTTTGAAAATACATTTATTGCTAATGGAATTCCTTTTTCAAATGTTATTGATCAAATACAAATAGAACTTCTGTGGAATAGTTTAATATTTGAATTATATAAAGATAGATTAGTAATTAGTATAGATGAAATAAGTGAACAATTAAAATCAATTCAAAATAAAAAAGAAATTGAAGAGTATTTAATTTCAGAAATCATAATTAAACCAGTTCCAAAAGACAAATTAGAATCTACAATTAAAGAAATAAAAAATAAAATTAAAATTGAAGGTTTTGAAAAAGTTGCTATGAATTTAAGTATTTCAGAAACAGCTTTACAGGGTGGAGATTTAGACTGGATAAGTGAAAATGCCATTTCTGAAAAATTTAAATCCAAAATAATCAACACTCCCGTTGGAAATATTTCAGAACCTATTCTTTTGCCAGAGGGTATATTGTTTTTTAAAGTCAGAGATAAGAGAAAGTTAAAAAAAATTGTAAATTTAGAGGATGCAAAAAATCAATTAGTAAAAGTTGAAAAAACAAAAATACTCAGAATGCACTCGTTGTCTCATTATAAAAATCTGAGAAAATCGATAACAATAAATTATTATTAAATGACTAAACCTATAGCAATAATTGCTGGAGAGCCAAATAGCATTTCTTCTGAAATTATTTTTAAAAGTTGGAAATTGAGAAAACGATATATTCACAAACCCCTGTTGGTAATTGGAAGTATTCAACTATTAAATTTACAAAAAAAAAGATTAAAATATCATATTCGAATTAAAAAAATTAAAAGTAATTTTAATATGAAGGACTTAAATGGAAACGAACTTCCAGTATATAATGTCGAATACAAACAAAAAAAACCCTTTCAAAAAATATCAAATAAATCAAACAAATATATTTTTAAGAGTTTTGATATCGCAATAGACCTCATAAAAAATAAAAAAATTCTTGGCTTTATAAATTGTCCGGTCTCTAAGGAAACTTTATTTAAAAATAAATATCAAGGTATTACCGAATTTCTTTCAAAAAAAGCTAGCGTAGAAGATAATGAAGTAATGTTAATTTATAATAAAAAATTATCTGTATCACCGTTAACAACACATATACCTTTAGATCAAGTAAGCAAAAAAATAAATAAATTAAAAATTATAAAAAAAGTAAAAATTATAAATAATTTTTACAAAAAAATTTTTAACATAAATCCCAATATTGCCATTCTAGGTTTAAACCCACACAATTTTTCACCAGCAAAAAAGTCAGAAGAAAAAGAAATTATATGTCCAGCTATAAAAACTATTAAAAAATCAAGAATTAAAGTAATAGGACCAATTTCACCTGATACAAGTTTTATGCTTTTTAAAAGATATAAACTTGATGTAATTCTTGGAATGTATCATGATCAAGTTCTTTCGCCATTTAAAGCTTTATTTGAATATAATGCAATAAATATTACTTTGGGACTTCCTTATATTAGGATATCACCAGATCACGGTGTGGCAGAAAATATAATCGGTAAAAATATTGCTAACCCCAGAAGCTTGATCGAGTCAATTAAATTTTTTAATTATATAAAATAGCTGATGAATTTTTTTAAGATAGCAAAAAAAAGTTTAGGACAAAATTTCTTAATAGATCAAAATATAATTAACAAAATTATTAAGATTGGAAAAATTGCAGAAAACAAAACAGTCTTAGAAATAGGACCTGGTTATGGAAATTTAACTAGAAAAATTGCAAACATGAAACCAAAGAAAATACTTGCAATTGAAAAAGATAAAAAATTAGCTTTATTTTTAAAAAACATTTTTAAAGATTTTAAAAATATCAAGATAATCAATAATGACATTTTTAATATCATTGAAAATAAAAATTTAGGCCAAAACACCATTGTATTTGGTAATCTCCCATATAATATTTCGACTCAAATATTAGCCTCCCTTGTATTGCTTGAAAAATGGCCTCCTTGGTATGAAATCTTAATTTTCATGTTCCAAAAGGAAGTGGCCGATAGAATTCTTGCAAAAAAAAATATTAAAGATTTTGGTAGATTGTCAATTTTATGTAATTGGAGATTAGATATAAAAAAACACTTTGATGTTTCAAAAAATTGCTTTTCTCCCAAACCTAAAATCAATTCTACAGTTCTATCATTTATACCGAAAAAAAATAATGTATTTAATATAAAAAATCCCAAATGCCTAGAAACGGTAACAAGAGTGCTTTTTTCAAGTAGAAGAAAAATGATTAATAAAAATTTTATAAAGTTATTTGGACATGATAGGTCAGTAGCTAAAGATTTGAATTTAAACCTAAATCAAAGACCAGAAGAATTAAGCAATGAAATGTTTTATAGAATTGCAATGAAATATGAAAAGTTATTTTATTAGTTCTTCTACCTTTTTTGCAATTTCATCTGAATTTTGTGTTTGACTGACTCCCTTTATTTCAGACATAATTATATTTAATATTTTATTATAGCATACTTCCAAATCATCATTTACCACCACATAATCATATTCGTTCCAATGAGAAATCTCTTCGTTAAATTTTTTCATTCTTTGTTCAATTAATTTTTCTTGCTCTTTGTGGCGATTTGATAATCTATTTTTTAACACCTGTATATTGGGGGGAAGAACAAAAAATGCCACTAATGATAAATCTTTAATTTTTTGTAGTTGCTGCGTACCTTGCCAATCAATATCAAACAACACATCTTTACCAAGAGACAAAAATTTTAATACTGGTTCTTTAAGAGTGCCGTAATAATTGTCAAAAATTTTTGCATATTCAAAAAAATTATTACCTTTAATTAAGGAATCAAATTCTTCATTATTAATAAAGTAATAATCTTTTCCATTTATTTCGTCGGGCCTTGGTTCTCTTGTGGTGTGGGAAATTGAAATTGTGAAGTTTGTATTATTTTTTGCAAGTTTTTTTGTCAATGTTGTTTTGCCTACTCCTGAAGGTGAAGACAACACAAACATCATACCTTGTCTTTTTATAACCATATTAAAAATTGATCAGCTTGATGTTTTTCTTAATCTTCAAAAAAGTCTTTTAAGACTATCTGCTCTCAATAAACTTTATAGCATCACCAACGGTAAGAATTTTTTCTGCTTCACTGTCGGAAATTTCAGAGCCGAATTCTTCTTCGAAAGCCATTACCAATTCAACTGTATCCAAACTGTCAGCCCCTAGGTCATCAACAAAATTTGCTTCTTCAGTCACTTTTAACTCTTCAACGCCTAAATGATCAGCAACCATTTTTTTTACTTTGCTTGCAATATCTTTTGTCATTTGTAATTCCTTAATTTCGAGTTATTTCCCTTAATAAATTATTAATGAAGTTTGTCAAGCCATATACATGCCGCCATTAACATGTATCGTTTCCCCAGTTATATAAGAAGCTTGATCAGATGACAAAAAGGCTACGCAATTAGATACGTCCTCTCCTGTACCAAGTTTTCCCATAGGAATTTTTGATGTTAAATACAATTTAACCTTTTCTGCAATATTCATAGTCATATCCGAAACTATAAAACCAGGAGAAACACAATTAACTGTAATATTTTTTTTAGCATATTCAGCAGCAAGACTTTTTGACATTCCAATAATACCCGCTTTTGAAGCTGCATAGTTTGACTGACCTAAATTCCCAGTATGTCCTACGACAGATGTAATGTTTACAATTCTACCAAATTTACTTTTCAGCATCTTTCTTATTGAATGTTTAGATAACAAAAAGGTAGAACTTAAGTTAACATTAATTACTTTTATCCATTCTTCATCTTTCATTCTTATGGACAAGTTATCCATATTTATTCCTGCGTTGTTAACAAGAACATCCAGTCCTCCTAACTCCAATACAACATTATCAATAAATTCTTCAATTCTTGGATGCTCAGATATATCAAACTTTTTAATTCTGATATCTGGATATTTTTTTTTTATTGTATCTAATTTTTCAGATTTAGTCCCTGTTGCAAGAACATTAGCTCCCAGTGTAATAAATTTTTTGACAAGTTCGTTACCTATCCCTCCGGTTGCACCTGTTATTAAAACATTTTTATTTTTAAAACTAATCATTTATTAATATCATCAACAGAATTTATATTTGTTATTTTAACATCTTTATTTATTTTTTTTACTAAACCTGAAAGCACTTTACCAGGGCCAATTTCCAAGAAATCTGTTACTCTTTCTTTTATCATAAAATCCACGCTTTCTCTCCATCTAACCCTGGATGTAATTTGATCAACTAATAGAGATTTAATTTTATTTACATCGTCCTCCCCTTCCGCAGTAACGTTGCTAATAATGGTAGGGTTTGGTTTTAAAAAATCAGTGTTTTCAATTTTATTTTTCATATTTTCTGAAGCTTTTTTCATTAAAGAACTATGAAAAGGCGCACTTACAGGTAAGATTATTCCTCTTTTTTTCTTTCTTTTTAAATTGTTATTAAGAGTTTCTATTATCGTTTTTGTTCCACTAACAACAACTTGGCCATTGCTATTGTCATTTGCTATTTCACATACTTCTTGTTTTGGCAGTAAACTAATTTCATTTTCAACTTCATTAATCGTCATGCCAAGTATAGCCGTCATAGCACCATGACCTGCAGGCACTGCTTCTTGCATTGCCTTCCCTCTTTCGTGCAATAAATATGCTGCTTTTTCTATACTTAATGATCCTGCACAAACAAGAGCTGTATATTCTCCTAAAGAATGTCCCGCAAAAAATCTTGAATCATTTAAGTTTAAATTAAAGTGTTCCATCAATACATTAAATATAGAAACTCCTATAGTCATAATAGCGGGTTGCGTATTTTTTGTTAATTTTAACTCTGCCTCTGGACCATTTAATATAAGATTTGAAAGCTTGAAGCCTAAAGTTTTATCAACAGTTTCAAAAACTTTTTTAACAGATTCAAATCGTTCATAAAAATCAGATCCCATTCCTACATATTGAGAACCCTGGCCAGGAAATAAAACTGCTCGCATAAGATAATAAAAAATACAATATAATTGAATTTTAATAGTTGTATATTAAAAATTTTAATAGTATAAAACTGCATCCTCTACCAAAAAAAGGTGGATTTTTCGAAAAAAAATCGAAATTAACCAAGGAAAAAATTAGATGAATTGTTACGAACACACGTTTATAGCAAAACAAGACCTGTCAGAAAGTCAAAATCAAAAACTAATTGATAAATACGAAAATATTATAAATAAAAATTTGGGAAAAGTTCTTAAAACGGAAAAATGGGGATTAAGAAACCTTGCTTATAAAATAAAAAATAATAAAAAAGGTTTTTATTTTCACATAAAATTTGAAGGGGTTGGAAAAACAGTTGAAGAGCTGGAAGGAGCGGAAAATATAGATGAAATTTTGCTTAGATTTTTAACCGTAAAAGTGAAAAAACATGACCTTGATATAAATTATTTTGAAAAAAAAGATGATTACAAACCATAAAAAAAATGAAGAGAAAAAAGAAAATTAATTCAAAGAGAAAAACATCATCATATTCTAAATTAAATTTATTTCAAAAACCTGGAATAAAATTTTTTAGACCTTGCCCACTATCAATAAAAGGTGCTCCGTTAGTTGATTACAAAAATATTAAATTACTAAAAAAATATCTTTCTGAAAGTGGAAGAATTTTACCCTCAAGGATTACTTCTGTATCACAAAACAAACAAAAAAAACTCTCTAGAGCAATAAAAAGAGCTAGGTTATTGGCTTTATTATAGAAACTACATGGAAGTTGTATTATTAGAAAATATTAAAAATCTAGGACAGATAGGCGATATTGTAGATGTTAAAAGAGGGCATGGTCGCAATTTCCTAATAAAATATGGAAAAGCACTAAAGGCTTCCAAAGAAAATATAGTTTTGGTAAATAAAAAAAAAGCTGAACTTAATCAAAAGAACCTTGAACTAAAAAAAAGTGCAAAAAAAATATTAGATATTATTAATCGTACAAATTATAAGTTCTCTAAAAGAGCAAAAGATAATGACGAATTATACGGATCAATAAAACCAATGGAGATATCTAAAGCTATCGAAAATGCACATAAAATAAAAATAAAACCTTCCCAGATTGATTTGGGTAAAAAAATTGAGAAAGTTGGTTCATATGAAGCAAAAATTAATTTGCATGCAGAAATTCAAGCAAGGATTCTTATTGCGGTTGTAAAAGAAGAAGACAAAACTTAAATCTTAATATTATTTTTTTCCACAAAAAATTTATTTCGTGTATAACTTTGAGGTTTTCTTAATTATTTATATGATGTTAAATAGTTAGAAAATAATAATGGCTGATCTACCTCTTAAAATAATTCAAAATTCTCAAAAGCAAATGCCTTGCAATATCGAAGCTGAACAAGCTCTTATTGGCTCAATTTTAGTGTCAAATGATATTTACGATGAAATAACATTAATAGTTAGTTCACAAAAATTCTTTGATCCTATACATGCTAAAATTTTTGATACTATTGAAATGTTAATATCTAAAGGTCTTTTAGCTAATCCAATTACACTTAAAAATCATTTTGAAAATAATGAAGGTTTAAAAGAGTTGGGAGGACAAGAATACCTAGTAAAAATTACTAGATTTTCAACAACTTCCGTAAAACAAGCTATTGATTATGCAAATATAGTTCATGAAATGCATGTGCGTAGAGAGCTAATTAAGATTTCGGAATCAGTTTTAAATGAAGCTTCTAATAATAATGAAATTGCTTCTTCTGGAGAGGAAATGATCCAAAATGCTGAAAAGTCTTTATTCGATTTAGCTGAGAGGGGTCATTTTAATCAATCATTTTTAAAATTTGAACAAGCCCTCAAACAAACAATTGAAATGGCTAAAAGTGCTTATAAAAATGAGGAAGGTATAGTAGGAGTGCCAACTGGATTGACTGATTTAGATTCCAGGTTAGGGGGCATGCATAAACAAGATTTAATAATAATTGCAGGAAGACCTTCTATGGGAAAAACTGCTTTGGCAACTAATATTGCATTTCATGCGGCAAAAAACATAGAAAAAAAAGGTTCGAAGTCAACAGTTTCTTTTTTCTCACTAGAAATGTCTTCAGAACAACTTGCAACAAGAATACTTTCGGAACAGTCAAGAATAAGATCAAACGATATTAGAAGAGGAAAAGTATCAGAAAAGGAATTTGAGCAATTTATCGAAACTTCTAAAAATATTTTTGAATTACCACTATATATTGACGAAACTCCCGCAATCACTATTTCGGCTATCAGTAATAGATCAAGAAGAATTAAAAGACTGTTTGGATTAGATCTAATTGTAATTGATTATATTCAGTTAATGAGAACAAGCGGAAAAAGAGATTGGGGAAGGGTTCAGGAAATTTCTGAAATAACTCAGGGTTTAAAAGCTCTAGCAAAAGAACTAGATGTACCTGTCCTTGCATTATCTCAACTTTCTCGTCAGGTAGAACAAAGAGATAACAAAAAACCACAATTATCTGACTTACGAGAATCTGGATCTATAGAGCAAGATGCTGATGTTGTTATGTTTATTTATAGAGAAGCTTACTATCTTGAAAATAAGGAACCAACTTTAGGATCAATTGAACATGCTGAATGGCAACAAAAAATGGATGAAATATCTAGTTTAGCAGAAATTATGATTAGCAAACAAAGACATGGACCAACAGGAAATGTTAAAGTTGCATTTGAAGCTATATATACAAAATTTCAAGACCTAGTAAACAAATAACTTTACACATTTTATTGGAAAAAAACTTCTTAAATTAATTCAATAATTATTTTTATGACAGAAAAGATATATCGAAATTTAATAATAGAAAAACCAAAGTTTACGTTGTTAATCCTGGTTATTTTGTTATTAAGTTTTGGATATTTCGCTAAAGATTTCAAATTAGACGCATCATCAGACTCTCTACTTTTAGAAAACGATCAAGACTTGAAATATTTAAGAGAAGTAAATGCCAGATACGGTTCAAAAGATTTTTTAGTACTGACTTATACTCCAAAAGATGAATTGCTAGAGCCAAATACAATTGAAAATCTTAACAATTTAAAAGAGGATTTAACCAAATTAAACTGGGTTAACAATGTAATAACCATCCTAGATGTTCCCTTATTAAAAAATAATGATGATCCTGTAGCAGAAAGAATTAAAAATTTTAAAACATTGTCTAGTGAAGACGTTGATAAACAAAGAGGGTTCGAAGAAATCATTAACAGTCCTATTTATAAAGAATTTATAATTAGTAAAGATGGCAATACCAGTGGAATAATAGTTTATATAAAAAATGATAAAAAATTATCAGAACTCATTAGCCAAAAAAATTCTTATTTGGATAAAAGAGATAAAGGTCAATTGACTTCTGAAGAAAAAAAGCAATATAGAAAGTTTCTAAAAAATTATGATAATTATAAAAAACTATACAATCAAAAAAATCATCAAAATATAAATGAAATCAGAAACATCATAAAACAATACAAAGATACTGCTAAAATACACCTGGGTGGAATTCCGATGATTGCAGATGATATGATGACGTTTATAAAAAATGATATAATAGTATTTGGGGCAGGAGTATTTGCTTTTATTGTTCTTACCCTTTGGTTTATTTTTAGAAGTTTGCGCTGGGTATTTTTCCCACTTTTAAGTTGTTTTTTTTCAGTTTCTATAATGATTGGTTTGCTTGGACTTTTCAGTTGGAAAGTTACTGTAATATCTTCAAACTTTATTGCCCTCATGCTTATATTAACCATGGCAATGAACATTCATATGAGTGTTAGATATTTACAATTCAAAAAAGAAAATCCAAATATTTCAAATAATGATGCAATACTTTGGACATCGAAAAGAATGTTTTGGCCCATATTATATACTGTACTTACAACTATATGTGCCTTTCTTTCTCTAATATTTAGCGGCATTAAACCCATTATTGACTTTGGTTGGATGATGACCGTAGGTTTGATAGTTTCTCTATTTATCACTTTCACCTTATTGCCGGCTGTTTTAAGTATTTTGAGTAAAGAAAACTTAGATTATAAGGGTGAAAAAAAATCCAGGATTACTTCTTTATTAAGTAAAATAGCACAAAAAAATACAAAAACTATTTTTACTTCAGCCCTGATTGTTATTCTTGTTAGCATCATTGGTATTTCAAAACTTGAAGTTGAGAATAGTTTTATTAATTATTTTGATGAAAAAACCGAAATTTATAAAGGAATGAAACTCATCGATCTTAAACTCGGTGGAACAACTCCGCTCGATATAATATTAAAATTTCCTGATAAAGAAAAATCAGAAAAAACAGATGATGACTTTGATAGCTGGGACGATGAAAATAATGATAACTCAAAATATTGGTTTACAAGAAATAAGATAGATAAAATTATCAACGTCCATGACTATCTCGATAGCTTGCAGGAAGTGGGCAAAGTTTTATCATTTGCGTCTATGGTTCGAGTAGTTGAAGATCTATACGAAGGTAAAAAATTAGAGGGATTGGAGATGGGAATCTTGTACAGTAAAATTCCCGATTCAATTAAAAAAGAAATAATTAATCCTTACATATCTATAGAAAATAACGAAGCTAGAATTAGCTTAAGAATCATAGACTCTAAGGAAGATCTTCGAAGAAATGAACTGATTAAAAAAATTAATTATGATTTGGAAAATCAATTGGGACTAAACCGTGAAGAATTCAAACTTGCAGGTATCCTTATACTGTTTAACAACCTTTTACAAAGTTTGTTTAAATCACAAATATTAACTTTGGGAGTCGTAATGGCAGGTATAACAGTAATGTTCCTA
>Ga0208208_100235_pt1 | contig 9455 bp, 9 predicted proteins | sample DeeseametaMP1091_FD_184197 | JGI IMG/M metagenome (GOLD analysis project Ga0208208, IMG submission 184197) | Marine microbial communities from the Deep Indian Ocean - MP1091 (SPAdes) | ecosystem: Environmental > Aquatic > Marine > Oceanic | place: South Indian Ocean | collected 2011-03-02
TTGCCATCGAAGGTTACGGCAAAACTTGAGGTTGTAATTAATAAAAAAACTAAACTAATTAAAATTTTCATTTTTTATTTAATTCTTCATATCTCTGTTGAGCTTCTTTTGGTGAGAAATAGGCTTCTTGTAATTCAACATTCCAATAAGTTAGTTGATTGAGAGGAATATTTTTTCCTGAAACTGCGCAGACAACATAGTCGCCCTCTTCAATAACTTCAAAATTATTTGGATTAAATTTAAGTTTTGCTTTATTGCCGTTCATATATAAATAATTATTGATATATCAATAATATATAAATTTACATGAGAATAATAGCAGGCAAACTTAAAGGATCCATCTTACATCTTCCGCAAAATAAAATAACAAGACCGTTGAAAGATCGAGCAAGAGAAAGCATTTTCAACTTATTGACTCATTCAAATAAAATGTCATTTCAATTTGAAAAATCAAATATTCTAGATTTATATGCTGGCACAGGATCATTTGGATTGGAATGTCTATCAAGGCAAGCTAGAAGTGTTTGTTTTATTGAAAAAGCAAAAGACGCAAGAAAAATATTAGAAAAAAATATTGAAAAATTAAAAGTAAAAAAAAATGTATATATATTTTTTGATGATGTTTTTGATTTAATGAAAAAACGAAATATTTTTAAATCAAAATTTGATCTAATTTTTTGTGATCCTCCTTTTAAAGATTTAAATATTGAAAAATTAATCCAGCTTATTTGTAATAATAACGTACTTCGAAAAGACGGCATTTTGATTTTACACAGAAATAAAAATACTAAAGAAAAATTGCCAAATTATTTTAAAATAATTGATGAAAGAATATACGGAATATCAAAAGTAACGTTTGGAAAATTTTTACCTTGAAAGAATTTTTCTTGTCTCAATCTTAACTTGTTCAACAGCAGGTTGATCAAAGGGATTTATATTCATTAAACGTGCTAAAAGAATTGTTTCCAAAACAAAAAATGTAAAAATCATACCTAGTTCTTCTTCATTACTTTTATTAAAAACAAAGTGTCTAAATGGAATGTTTTTTAATTTAAAAATATTTTTTGTTGCGTTACATTGTGCCTGAATTATATATCCTAACTTTCTATTTTTTAAAAATTTCATATTATTTGGAATAATTTTGCCAGTTACTTTATGTTTTTTCCCTTCGTTTGATGAACTAAAAAAAGTAAAAAATTTATCCTTTGGTCCATCTAAATAAAGCTGCAAAACACTATGATGATCCTTTGGTGCTGCCGATAAGATTGGAGTGATTCCTTTTCCTTTTTTACCCAAACTTTCAGCAACTAGTTGTTGATACCAATAACCTAGATCATTTAAGTCAGAATCATAATTTAAAATCACAGAATTTTTTATATCTTGTATATTTAAAGTATAAATACTTGCAACATTTTGAATTAGAGAAGAAATAAAATTTTTATCTTGAATTAATTTTTTTAAGTTTTTAAATTTATTTATATTAAGCCCCATTAATGCAGCAGGAAACATTCCTGCTTCAGACAAGACTGAATATCGACCACCTATAAAATCTTTATGTTCAATAATCTCAGCATTAAATTTATCGGCTATATTATTTAAGACGTTATCCTTCATCTCTGTAATAAAAATTAATTTATTTTTGAATAGAAACTTTGAAAAAACTACACTAAGGTTTGCTATTGTTTCGAGTGTATTTCCCGACTTTGAAACAATTATAAAGCAAGAATTTTTTAAAATATTAATTTTATTAAACTGTAAATGTAAATTTTCATCTAGATTATCAAAAAAAAACACTTCTTTTTTAACTTTTGTTTTAAGAAAGGAATAAATACTTTTTGTACCTAAAATTGATCCGCCCATGCCAATTACGACAATATTTTTATATTTAGAAAACTTTTTAACTGTTGTTGGTGAAAAATCAAATGTGTAATCTTTCTCATAACACTTAAGTAAAGGTATTTCAAAATTTTTTAAATCTAATTGAAAAGAGTTAAAAATTTTTTGAGTTTTCTTTAAGTTTTGATAGAACTTTTTTGACTTAAAAAAAAAATTATTAAAAAAAATACTTTTATTTAACATCTATTTTTTTCTGATCTGTTTCAGTATTGAATCTTCTGCAGAACTTCCAGCTGAAGAAGTGGTGATTTCAGTTTCAGACTCTTGTTTGAATGTTTTTTCAAAACTAAAACTTGACATTTCTTCTATCGCTTCCTCCCTGGAGGAGGGTGAAGGCAAGCTATCGAAATCTGGAGGTAAAATAAGTGGATCTTTTTTTTGAACCAAAAATTCATCGGTTGATTTTTGCTTCGCACCTGTTAAGCCGCGTTTTACATTGCTCCAAGAATCAGCACAAGATGTAACTAAAAAAATAAGCAGCATAAGAAATATTGTTTTTTTTTTAAACACTTGTAGAAATTTTTTCTTTTTTTAATAATTCTGTAAATATAAAACTAATTATACCCACTGTGATAAAAATATCAGCAACATTAAATATAAACCAATGAAAATTACCTACATGAATATCGATAAAATCTGGTACAGCATAATAATAAATTCTATCGAACAAATTTCCTAGAGAACCACCAATAATTAAAGCAAACAAGTAAGTATAAATACCTTTTGCTTTTAAAAGGAAAAAAATAAGAGCAAGATTAACTATTGTAATTATTGCAGTTAGAATGTGGTAAAAAATATTTGTTTCTAGTGACGCTAGACCAAATCCAATGCCTGTATTCCATACAAGATAAAAATTTAAAAATGGAAATATATAAAAATCGATATCTGTTCCGGTTGTTTGTAAATTTATTAAATACATTTTAGTTGCCCTATCAAAAAAAAATACAGCTAAAACAATTATAATTTTTTTCATGAAAAAATTAATTTTTTAAACCACAGTTTTTTCGCTCACAGGGACTTTCTAGAATTTTCCAACATCTAGAACATTTTTCTCCTTTGGCTTTTTTTACTAAAACTTTTACATTATCTACGCTATCTAACTTAAAAAGCTTATCATCATTGATCATTGGCTTCGCTTCAGCTTTTGAAGTAATAGTATATTCTGGTAAATTAACATCTTTACTGTGTTGTAAATATTCTTCACCTAGATAAACTTTAATATCTGCTTCTAAGCTCGAACCAATTTCTTTGCTTGCTCTTTTAACCTCAATAGCTGCGTTAGCAACATTTCTCACTATTTTAAGCTTATCCCATTTTTGAAATAATTTTTCATCTCTCCATTTAGATGGAATAGTTGGAAAAGTTTCCAAATGAATACTTAAGTTTTTGTCTTTATTTAAAATTCTGAATATTTCTTCAGTTGTAAAAGATAATATTGGAGCAAACCATTTTAACAATATATCTAAAATTAAGTATAATAATCTGATGCATGCCATTCGTTTGTTTGATTTCGTTTCATCGCAATAAAGAGTATCTTTTCTGATATCAAAATAAAATGCTGATAAATCCAGTGAACAGAAATTTAATAATTCTCTGTAAAGTTTATGAAAATTATATTCTTTAAAGTATTTTTTAAAGTTACTATTTAAAATAAAAATTTGATGTAGCATAAAACGTTCAAGTTCAGGCCACTTTTCAATTTCTTTTGAATTTGTATCAAAATTGATTTTTTGATCCCGCAAATTACCCAACAAAAATCTAAATGTATTTCTAATTTTTCTATAGGATTCAGCATGTTGTTCTAAAATTGAATAATCTAACCTTAAATCTTCAGAATAATCTGATGCAGCTACCCAGGCTCTTAAGATATCAGCGCCATATTTTTTGAGTATATTTTCTGGTGCAATTATATTTCCTGTGGATTTTGACATCTTCAAACCCTTTCCATCTACAACGAAACCATGAGAAAGAATACTATTGAAAGGAGCTCTGCCTCTAGTACCACATGACTCTAATAAGGATGAATGAAACCACCCTCGATGTTGATCTGAACCTTCCAAATACATAGATGCGGGCCATGTCAAATCCTTCCTTTTTTCTAAAACAAAGCTATGAGTAGAACCACTATCAAACCAAACTTCGCAAATGTCGGTTGATTGAATATAGTCTTCTTTTTTATATTTTTTTCCTAAAAATTTTTGTGGATCGTCATTAAACCAACAATCAGCTCCTTCTTTTTCATATATTTTAGCAATGTTTTCTATTACCTCAGGATCTCTTAAAGGTTTATTAGTTTTTTTTGATACAAATATAGGAAGTGGAACTCCCCATACTCTTTGTCTAGAAATACACCAATCTGGCCTAGTTTCTATCATTGACCTAATTCGCGCTTTTCCTTTTGCTGGATAAAATGCGGTGTCATCAATTGCTTTGAGTGCTTTTTTTCTCAAATTATTTTTCTCCATAGAAATAAACCACTGCGGTGTAGCTCTATAAACCAAGGGAGCTTTTGATCTCCATGAGTGGGGAAAGCTATGTTGAAGTTTGCCATTTCCTAATAAACTTTTGGATGCTGATAGCTTATCAATAACAGCAGAGTCCGCTTTAAAAATATGTATGCCTGAAAAAAAAGGTATTGCGTCAGAATATATGCCCGCATCATTCATGGTATCGGGGGCTTTAAGTCCATGTTTTAAGCATAAATTATAATCGTCCGGACCGTGGTTAGGGGCTGTATGAACCACTCCTGTTCCTTGCTCAAGTGTTACAAAATCTCCCTCCAACATTGGTACATCATAATTATAACCCAAATCTAGAAGCGGGTGTTGGCAAACAGTATTTTTAAAATCATTGCCATTAAATTCTTTTAAAACTTTAAAATCTTTAAAGTTACATTCTTCAGAAACTGTTTTTATAAGTTCACTCGCAATTATTATATTTTTGTTTTGAAAGTATTTAGTATCTTTGCCGATTTTAATAACTGAGTATTTAATTTTACTACTATATGCCAAAGCTCGATTTGCAGGAATTGTCCAAGGAGTGGTAGTCCAAATTATAACATGACCATCTTTTAAAAAATCTTTTGTAGTATTTTTAATTTTAAAAGAAGTATAAATTATATCGGAGGTATGATCTTTATACTCCACCTCAGCGTCCGCTAATGCTGTTTTTTCAACTGTTGACCAAAGAACAGGTTTAAAGCCTCTGTACAAACTTCCATCTAACAAAAATTTACCCAATTCTCTTACAATTTGCGCCTCAGCATCATAACTCATTGTAGAATAATAATTCTTCCAATCTCCTTTTACCCCCAACCTGATAAATTCTTTAATATGAATATCAATCCACTTATTCGCAAACTCCCTGCATTCTAATCTAAAGTTTTTTATGGGAACACTATCTTTATTTTTTTTATTTTTTTTATATTGTTCTTCAATTTTCCACTCTATAGGCAAACCGTGACAATCCCATCCCGGAACATAGACTGAATCCTTCCCATCCATCTGATGGAATTTCGTGACGATATCTTTAAGAATTTTATTGAGAGCTGTTCCCATATGAATATGACCATTAGCGTATGGAGGCCCATCATGTAACACGAACTTCTCTTTACCTTTTCTAGATTCTCTAAGTTTTTTAAATAAATCCATTTTTTCCCAAATTTTTAGGATCTCTGGTTCCTTATTGGGTAAATTTGCCTTCATTGAAAATGAAGTTTTGGGTAAATTAATATCTTCTTTACTCATAAAGCTAACTTTGCTTTTAAACTTTTTTTTGCAAAAATTACATCTTTATTCATTTGCTTCATTAAACTAGTTGAATTCTTAAATTTTTGCTCTCCTCTTATAAATTTTATGAAATAAACTCTTAATCTCTTTTTATATAGATTTTTTTTAATACCAAATATATTTACTTCAAGCATAATTTCTTTTCCACCAAATGTGGGTCTATATCCCAAGTAAGCAATACCATTCAAAATTTTCTTATTTTTACCTATTAAAACCTTAACAGTATAAATTCCAATTTTAGGTAGTACATAATTATTAATATTAATATTGCATGTAGGATATCCCAACTTCTTGCCTAATTTTTTTCCCTTTTGAACTACACCTTCAATGAACCAAGTTCTTGATAGTAGGGTATTTGCTAAATCAAGATGTCCATTTTGTAAACTTTTTCTTATTTGGGTAGAAGAAACTACCTTTCCTTTATGTTTAAATGCCATAGTATTTACTAATCGGTAATCATATTTTTTGCTAAACTTTTTTAGCAAACGTACATTACCTTTTCTTTTATTACCAAATTTAAAATTATTACTTACAAAAATTAGCCGTGGATTTATTTTTTTAAAAATAATATTTTTAATAAATTTTACTGCAGTTATTTTTGAAAAAATTTTATTAAATTTAATATTTATTACAAAATCAACTCCATATTTTTCAAAAAGTTGAAATTTCTTATTTTCAGAAACCAATCTACAATTTTTAATATTTCTATTAAAAAACATCACAGGTAATGGAGTAAATGTTAATACACCAAATTTAATTTTATTTTTTTTCGCGTATTTTTTTGCTTGTCTAAAAACTTTTTGGTGGCCTCTGTGAACACCATCAAAATTTCCTATGGCTATAGCAGAACCTCTATATTCTTTTGGAATGATTGTATTTTTAAAAGTTCTCATATTTTACCAAGTTAGTTTTTCCTGATAATAATCAGTTTTAATTTTGTATTGTTCTAAAATTTTATCATATTTGTCTACTGACAAATTTAAAAATTCATCTTTATGAACTCCCCCAGTTATAAACAATGAATCATATTTCATATTGTTAGCTCCTTTAATATCCGTACGAACATTGTCCCCAATAACAAGAACAGTTTCATTTTTTTTTATACAAAAATTATAAATTGCTGGATAGGGCTTACCAAAATAGACTACTTTTCCGCCCAATTCCTCGAAAATTGCAGCCAATGTACCTGCGCAGTATTCTTTGCTAGAACCATGATGAACTATCAAGTCTGGATTAGTACAAACCATCTTCAGTTGAATATTTTTTTTTAAAAGATCTTTATAAAAGTCTAATGAATCTTCTTTATCCTCAAAAAATCCTGTACATAAAATAAAATCGGACTCTTCTAAACTCCTTTTATTTTTTTCAAATCCCTTGAACAAGTCATTATCTCTTTTAGGGCCAAGGTGATAAAATTTTTCTCCATAAATATTTTTTTCCAAACTCTTTAAAGCGGCTTCTCCAGAAGTAAAAACAGTTTTAACAAAAATTTTATCCATTTTTAAATTTAATAAAAATTTTTCCACATTTTTTGAAGGCCTTGGCGCATTGGACAATAAAACAAACCTTTTGTTTAATCTGTTTAAGTTTTCTAAAACTTCGATCGCTCCAGGATAAAGTTGTATTCCATTGTGGACAACTCCCCATAGATCTATAAAAAAAACATCATATTTATGATAAATTTCACTCAATCCTTTAATTGTTTTTTTTGTCATGTTTGCCAAGTAAGATCAAAAAATACACCATTTTGGCTGATTTTTCGTTATAATTTAAGAAATTTTTTAAGTGGGCTTGAAATTTTAAAACTCATATCTATATGATATCTCACTAGCAAAATAAGGAGTACATTTAATATGAAATTTAGACCTTTACATGATCGTGTTTTAATTGAAATTTCAGATGGTGAAGAAAAAACCTCAGGTGGAATAATTATACCAGATACAGCAAAAGAAAAACCTCAAGAAGGAGAAGTTGTGGCAGTAGGATCAGGCGCGAGAACAGAAGATGGAAAAATCACACCTATGGATGTCAAAGTGGGAGATATAGTTCTTTTTGGGAAATGGTCTGGTACTGAAGTAAAAATTGATAGTAAAGAATATAGCATAATGAAAGAATCAGACATTATGGGAATTTCAAAAAGCAAAAAGTAAATTAAGGAGATAGAAAATGGCAAAAGTTATAATATTTGATATGGAAGCGAGAACTAAAATGCTGCAAGGAGTAGATACGCTTGCAAATGTAGTTAAAGTGACTTTGGGTCCTAAGGGAAGAAATGTCGTTTTAGACAAATCTTATGGCGCCCCACGTTCAACAAAAGATGGTGTTACCGTTGCTAAAGAAATTGAACTTCAAGATAAATTTGAGAATATGGGTGCTCAAATGGTTAAAGAAGTAGCAAGCAAAACAAACGATGAAGCAGGAGATGGTACCACAACCGCTACACTTTTAGCACAAGCAATCGTTAAAGAAGGATGCAAATACGTTACTGCTGGAATGAACCCAATGGATGTTAAAAGAGGGCTTGATAATGCAGTTACGCATGTTCTTGAAAAAGTAAAATTGTCCTCAAAGAAAGTTAAAACCAATGATGAAATAGCACAAGTTGGAACAATTTCTGCGAATGGTGAAAAAGAAGTTGGAATCATGATTTCAAAAGCTATGCAAAAAGTTGGAAATGAAGGTGTAATAACTGTTGAAGAAGCTAAAGGAATAGAAACGGAATTAGATGTTGTAGAAGGTATGCAGTTTGATAGAGGGTATCTTTCTCCATATTTCATTACTAATGCAGACAAAATGACTACAGAACTCGAAAATCCCCTTATTCTTTTACATGAAAAAAAATTAACTAACTTACAATCAATAGTGCCATTACTAGAATCTGTTGTTCAGGCAGGACGTCCTCTTATGATAATTTCTGAAGATGTTGAGGGTGAGGCTTTAGCAACTTTAGTAGTAAACAAATTAAGAGGTGGTTTAAAAGTAGTTGCTGTTAAGGCTCCTGGCTTTGGCGATAGAAGAAAATCAATGCTAGAAGATATTGGAATATTAACGGGTGGCCAAGTAATCTCAGAAGATCTTGGCATTAAATTAGAGAACGTAAAAATAAATGACCTTGGATCTTGCAAAAACATAAAAGTTGATAAAGAAAACAGTACCATTATCGGTGGATCAGGCAAAAAAGCTGACATCGAAGCAAGATGTAATCAAATTAGACAACAAACTGAAGAAACAACTTCTGATTACGATAAAGAAAAACTTCAAGAAAGATTGGCTAAATTAGCCGGTGGAGTTGCTGTAATTAAAGTTGGTGGTGCAACCGAAGTTGCGGTTAAAGAAAGAAAAGACAAAGTAGAAGATGCTTTGAACTCAACTAGAGCCGCAGTAGAAGAAGGTGTTGTTGCTGGAGGTGGATGCGCATTACTTTATGCATCCCAAGATTTAGACAAGGTAAAATTTAAAGGATCTGATCAGAAAGCTGGAATAGACATCATCAAAAAAGCTTTAGAAGCACCAATCAGGCAAATAGTTGCTAATGCTGGCATTGATGGATCAGTTGTTGTGGGAAAACTTTTGGAAGGTAAAAAAACAAATCAAGGATATGACGCACAAAACGAAGAGTACTGTGACATGTTCGCTAAAGGAATTATAGATCCAACTAAAGTTGTAAGAACGGCTCTTCAGGATGCTGCATCGATTGCTGGCTTATTAATTGTAACCGAAGCAATGGTTGCAGACAAACCGGAAGAAAAAGATTCGGGTCCAGCTATGCCT
>Ga0208208_100258_pt1 | contig 9130 bp, 6 predicted proteins | sample DeeseametaMP1091_FD_184197 | JGI IMG/M metagenome (GOLD analysis project Ga0208208, IMG submission 184197) | Marine microbial communities from the Deep Indian Ocean - MP1091 (SPAdes) | ecosystem: Environmental > Aquatic > Marine > Oceanic | place: South Indian Ocean | collected 2011-03-02
TTTTAAGTCACGGTGGCATATTAAATAATTTAGAAGGAGCTTGTGAAATTCTAAAACCATTAATTGATAAGAGACCAATTTTTTTAACCTGGCTTCCCTTATCTCATTCTTATGAACATACTGTGCAGTTTGCGCAAATTGCAGTAGGTGCAAAAGTTTTCTACGCAGAAAAAATAGAAAAACTTTTAGACAATATTTCAGAAGCTAAACCAACGCTCATGACGGCAGTCCCACGATTTTATCAAAATCTTTATAATAAAATAAATATGAATATGAAAAAGGCTAAAGGATTTAAGGCAAAATTAATTAAAGCTACAATCGATTTAGGCAAAAAAGAGCTATTGAAACAAAAAATGAATTTTTCAGAAAAACTTATGAATTCTATAGTAAATGTTTTAGTTAGGAAAAAAGTAAAAAAGCAGTTCGGTGGAAATTTAAAAGCTTTTGTATCTGGAGGCGGCGCTTTAGACAAAGAAATAGGTGAATTTTTAAATGCTATAGGATTACCTACTTTACAAGGCTATGGTTTGACTGAAACTTCCCCAGTAGTAAGCTGTAATCCAATTCATAAAATTAGGGTTGAAACAGTTGGTCCACCATTTAAAGGTAATCAAGTGAAAATAGCTGAAGATGGAGAAATATTAGTCAAAGGAGAAAATGTAATGTTGGGTTATTGGAATAAAAAAGAAGAGACGGAAAAGGTGCTTAAAGACGGTTGGTTGTATACAGGAGATATAGGAGAAATAGATCCACAAGATGGTTATCTAAAAATTACCGATAGAAAAAAAGATATAATAGTTAGTGCTGGGGGAGATAATATTTCTCCAGCGAAAATAGAAAACCAATTATCAAATTCTCCCGCAATAGACCAATCCATGGTCTATGGTGATGGAAAAAAATATTTAGTTGCACTTATTGTTCCAAGCAAAGAATTCGTAAATAAAAAGGAAAAAATCAATGAAATAGTAAATGAAATTAATAACGGTTTAACTTTGCCTGAAAAAATAAAAAAATTTAACTTAATTAACGAAAACTTTTCAATTGAAAACGGTTTATTAACACCCACTATGAAAGTCAAAAGAAACAAAGTAATTGTTAAATATAAAAATATTTTAGAAAACTTTTATAAAAATTAACAAATCAAATCTAAATTGATTTTGTTTAAGCGGTAAAAGAACATTGTTATTACTTGTTAATTTAAATAATAAAAAAATAACTAAATAATTTTTTTTAAATTAATTTAATTAAAATTTGTCAACATAATTAATGTTTGACATCAGTAAAAAAAAACATAAAGCTTAAAAAAACAAACGAATCACTTGATGATTTGTTTTAATTAAAACAAAAAAGGGAGTTGAAAATGGCTAAACGTAAAAAGAAAAAAGGTAAGAAAAAAGCTAAAAAAAGAGGAAAAAGATAAGCAAAACCTTTTTTAAAGGATTACGCCCTCCTTCTAATTGAGGGGGGCGTTTTTTTGTTTTGACTCTTGGAGTTGAGTTGGGTCTTCTAATCGTTTTAGAGCTTTGTCAATTTTTATTTTACCTTTTTCTCCCAAAATTATCTCAAATTCAGATTTTATTCTTTCATAAGCTTTTTCAAAAAGTAGTCTTTCGCTATATGATTGTTCAACTACGATGTCGGTTTTTTTATTTAAGTCTTTCACCACTTCTGCAAGCTGATAAAGCTTTCCAGAATTAATTTTTTGCTCATATTCTTGAGCCCTCCTACTCCACATAGTTCTTTTTATTTTTGGTTTACTTTTTAATATATTAATTGCTTTGTTAATTTGATTGATACTTGAAATACGTCTTAAGTGTGATTGTTGATTTAGAGGTATACTTAATGTTAATTTTTCTTTTTCAATAAATACTTTATAAAATGTTATATCAATGCTTCCTATTTTTGCTTTTTCTATAGAAACTATTTTTCCAACACCATGTTTTGGATATACGACATAATCTTTTATGTTATAAATTTTTTTTTCGGTAGGTTGTTTTTCGATTTTCTTAATTTTAATTTTTTCTTCACTTGTTTTAAAAGTACTTGATTTATAAGTACTTTGTCTAATCGATTTTTTAGATACAACTTTTTCCTTCCTTTTTTTAGTTTTACTTATTTGTTTTTTTTTCTTAATTTTATTTTTTATAGGCATGCTAGTTATTAATCTCCCCTTCCTGGTTTTTCACTAAAATGTTTAAACTTATCTTTGACCCCGCGCCATTTTTCTTGATCTTTAGGTACATCCTCTGCTCTCTTTTTAGTAATATTTGGCCATAAGCTGCCGTATTTTGTATTATGTTCGACCCAATCACTTGCTCCCTCTTCGGTATCGGGCTTGATTGCATCTATAGGACATTCTGGTTCACAAACCCCGCAATCTATGCACTCGTCGGGTTTGATCGCTAGCATATTTTCACCTTCGTAAAAACAGTCTACCGGACACACCTCTACACAATCCATTAACTTGCATTTAATACAGTTATCATTAACAATGTAAGTCATTTTTTATTTTGACAAATTTTGAACTTTTGTTTTAATAATTCCATTATCTTTTCCAGAAATATATAATAATCCGCAAATTCTTCTGATTAAATTTGATTCATAATCATCACTAGTGCCGTCTGAATATACAATTTTCCAAATAACTTCAATTATTTTTAATCTAAATTCTATAGGGTATTTTTTGATTTCTCTAGTAAATTCAACTATTTGATTTGATTCTTCCTCTTTTTTTTCGGCAAATTTTATTAAATTCTTAGCCTGATCTGAGCTTATGTTGTTTAGCTCGACTAATGCTTTTTTAATAATTTCTTTTTCTATATCAGTATAATTTTCATCAATTCTTGCTGCATGTATTAATAGAGCTGCAACTAAAACATTTTTGTTATCTAAACTTTCTTTTTTTTGTTTATTAAAAATTTTTTTAAACATTTATCTAAATCTTAACTCCGATAATTTACTAAAAGCGTTATTTTTATTAATTTTTTCACTTTTACTTCTTACGAATTTTGGTTCATAGATGAAAAATTCTTCCTTGTTATCCCCAACTTTTTTGGGTTTATATTGCATTAATTCCAAAAGTTTTAAGAAATTTTCTTTACTACAGCCGATTAGATTAATCATGTTAGAGTCAATTTTAAAAACATTGTCTTTACTATTTTCAATAATTTTTACAAAGAGTTTTTCTAAAATATCTACTCTTACGTAAAATTTTCCAAAATTTTCAAAACCACATATTAAAAGAAATTTATTACTTTTTTTTGATTCATCTTTTAAAAAATTCAAACCAGGTTTTGGAACAATATATTTTTCATCTTCGGGGAAATATAGTTTCCACAATTTTATTCTAAGATTTACTGCATTAGGTTTTAACATTCTTGGAAGAAAAATATGATATCTGCCAATTTTCACACCAATTTTCCTTAGACTTGGTCTATCTTCTTTAGAAATATTTTTTATCATTTTGTGAACTATTTCCCTTTTTATTACACCATTATTTTCAAATAATTGATAACAAAGTGCTCGAACATAATTACTTTTAAATTTTGATTTACTTAGATTAACGAGATCTGATAGCTCTGATGAAATAAGCGCGTATAGCTTTTTTTCTAAATTTATCTTCAATTTTTCTTTAGATTCCAAATCAATTGCTTCATCAACTACTAATTCTAATTTTGGATTTAAATAATTTTTTCCTGGAGAGATATAAGCAATGGGGCTGTCCATCCAGTATATTTTACGATTATTATCGAGTTCAAAAATTTCACTTTTTATTATTTTGTTGGTTCTTCTCATTAATTCTGGCGCTATAGCTTGTCTGGCTGCTTTTTTGAGAGATTTAATATCAGTTTTTAATGATCCTGACTTCAGATCTAAATCTAATTTCATCCCTTTTAATCTACCCATATATTGGCCATCAATAATTACGTCATTTTCGTTATTAATTTCTGTACTTAGTGCAATGTCTTGCTTTAAACTTCGAGATAAAACACTTATCCTTCTATCTACAAAACTTTTCATAAGCTCTTCATGAAGTTTATCTGATAACTTGTCCTCCATATATTTAGTTCGTTCGACCCAATAATCAGGGTTATTAACCCAATTTTTTTTGTTGGCCACATAAGACCATGTTCTAACATTTGAAATTCTATTAGTTAAAGTATCAATGTTTCCATCATATCTATCTAAATGTTCGAGTTGTTTTTTCATATAGTCATTTGTGACTTTTTCAGATTTTGATGTTAAAAATTCAAAAACTTTCTTTACTATATCTATATGATTCCCATAGGTTTTCTTCGAAAAATCTGGTATTTGACAGCATTCCCAAAGTGTTTTTATAAAATCTTTAGATTGTTTAATTTTTAGGTCTTTATTATTTTTTATCAAAAATTTAAGTACTTTTTCATCTTCACAATCATTAATTCTTTTCAAAAATTCACTGTTGGTTTTTTTTTCTAGTGAGGAAACTAAATTATCCAAGCCATCAAAATTAATGTTAGAATTTCTCCAGTAAAGTACATCAATTTTATTTAGTTCATGTTTCTCTAGTTTTTCAATTTCATCAGTAGATAAATGCTTGCATTCACCAGTTATTCCAAAGGTTCCATCATTAATATGTCTGCCCGCTCTTCCTGCAATCTGAGATATTTCACTCAAATTTAATCTTCTGGTTTTTTTTCCATCAAATTTTTTTAAATTACTAAAACTCACGTTATTTATATCCATGTTAATACCCATTCCAATTGCGTCAGTTGCAACAAGAAAATTCGCATCTCCAGATTGATATAATTCAACTTGGGAATTTCTTGTTTTAGGACTTAAAGAACCCATAATTATTGCTGCTCCGCCCTTCTGTCTCCTAATCAATTCTGCTATTGCATAAACTTCATCTGCCGAGAAAGCAATTAAAGCTGTTTTTGGATTTAAACGCGATATTTTTTTGTAGCCACTATAAGTTAGTTTTGAGTATCTTTCTCTACTAACAAACTCTACGTTATCAACTAACGACACCATTATAGATTTCATAGTGTGTGATCCAAGAAACATTGTAAGTTTATCGCCCCTTGCATTTAATAATCTGTCTGTAAATATATGGCCTCTTTCATGATCAGTGCACATTTGTATTTCGTCTACCGCAACAAAATCTACCATTATATCCTGAGGCATAGATTCTACTGTGCAAATATAATATTTCGGTAATTTTGGAATTATTTTTTCTTCTCCAGTAATGAGAGCCACTTTTTCTGCTCCGATTTTATCCACACACTTGTCAAAAATTTCTCTGGCTAGCAATCTTAGAGGAAAACCCATGATTCCACTTTCATATTCCAGCAATGTCTCAACAGCCAAATGCGTTTTTCCAGTATTGGTGGGTCCTAAAATAGCAGTAATTCTATTTAAGCTAGATTCCATAAATTGTGTTTAATTATTATTGGCATACTATATTTAGATTTTCATCAGGAACAAAAGATGATTAAAACGTGACCGAATCAGCTCGATAAAAGTTCTCCTTTTAAATAATTCAAAATTAAGTTTAGCATAATTTTAAAGAATTCAATATTAAATTTTTTTGGCATAATGAATTATGAAAACTTATCTTTGGAAAATTAATAAAGGGAAGTTAAATAAAACAAACTTAGCTCTATATTCTAATTTTATTAAAAAAAAATATAAAGTTAATTCTGGTAATGATTTTAATAAAATTTGGAAGTGGTCAGTCGATAACCCAAAAATTTTCTGGAAGTCAATTTGGGATTTTACAAAAGTAAAGGGAGATTTGGGTAATACTTTACTTAAGGAATCTAATATTTTTTATAAGAATAGATTTTTCCCTGATGCCAGATTAAATTATGCAAAAAATCTTCTAAAAAAAAATAATGAAAAAAAATCAATAATATTTAAAAGTGAGAATGGATATAAAACCGCTTTATCTTGGGAGAATTTAAATTTAAATGTTACCCAAGTTTCAAACTGGATGAAATCCAACGGAATAAAAAAAGGTGACAGAGTAGCGGCATATTTGCCAAATATACCAGAAACTGTAATTGCATATATTAGTACTTCAGTTCTAGGTGCCGTATGGTCTTCTTGTTCACCTGATTTTGGAACAGCTGGCGTTATAGATAGATTTTCACAGATTGATCCAAAAGTATTATTTGTAGGAGACAAGTATTTTTATAATGGGAAAAAAATCAATATCCTAGAAAGATTACCTGAGGTTCTTAATAAAGTATCCTCGATTAATAAAGTTGTAATAGTACCTTATCCAGGAACAGAAATTGAAAAAAACAAAAATATTAAAATTGAAACACATCATTGGAATGAATTGATTAATTTAAAAGATAAAAAAAAAATTCAATACGTATTGTCAAATTTTAATGATCCCTTGGCGATTCTTTATTCAAGTGGCACAACAGGCAAACCAAAATGTATTTGTCATGGGGTTGGAGGAGTTTTGCTTCAACATAATAAAGAATTGCAAATACATTCTGATGTAAGAGATAATGATCGCATTTTCTATTTTACTACTTGTGGATGGATGATGTGGAATTGGCTTGTCGGTGCTCTTGCATCAGGAGCAACAATTCTACTGTTTGACGGTTTTCCAATGTATAAAAAAGATGATTTATTATTTGAATTTGCTAGTGAAGAAAAAGCGACTCTTTTTGGAATAAGTGCTAAATATATTGATGCACTTAACAATAGCAAAGTGGTTCCAAAAAATAATCATGATCTTTCAAAATTAAGAACTATTTGTTCTACTGGCTCACCTTTATCCAAAGATGGATTTAAATATATTTATAATAAAATTAAAAAAGATGTTCATTTATCATCTATTTCAGGTGGGACAGACATAGTATCTTGTTTTGTTTTAGGAAATTTATTTCAACCTGTTTATGCAGGAGAAATTCAAAATAAAGGCTTGGGTATGGACGTAGATATTTTTAATGAAAAAGGTCTTTCTATACAAAATACAAAAGGAGAACTCGTTTGTAAAAAACCTTTTCCTTCGATGCCTGTTAAATTTTGGAATGATGATGGAGATAGAAAATATAAATCTGCATATTTTGAAAAATATAAAAATGTTTGGCATCACGGAGATTTTGCTAAAATAACTGATAACGGAGGATTTATAATATTTGGAAGATCTGATACTACACTTAATCCTGGGGGAGTGAGGTTAGGTACTGCTGAGATATATGGTGTAGTTGAAAAATTTGATGAAATACAAGAGTCGATTGTTATTGGTCAGTCATGGAATAACGATATTAGAATAATATTATTTATAGTTCTAAATAAAGGTTATCAATTAACTGATGAAATTAAAGATAAAATTAAAAAAGCAATTAGGATCAATACTTCGCCCAGACATGTGCCTTCAAAAATAATTTCTATTTTAGAAATTCCTAAAACAAAAAATGGAAAGCTTGTAGAGTTGGCAGTTAAACAAAGCGTTGAGGGCAAAACAATTAAAAACTTGGAAGCTTTAGCTAATCCAGATAGTTTGGAACAATTTAAAAATATTAAAGAGTTGAATGAATAAAATTATTAAAGATCAAATAAATCAATTAAGACCTTCGGCTACTTTGGCAATAAATGAAGAGTCCAATAGATTAAAAAGAAGTGGGAAAGAAGTTTATAAGTTTGGTTTCGGCCAATCTCCTTTTCCTGTTCCTGATTCTATAGTTTCTGCATTAAAAAATAATGCAAATAAAAATACTTATTTACCTATGCAGGGTCTCGAAGAACTACGCTCAGCTATAGCTAATTATTTAAATAAAAATAATAATAATAATTTTAAATCTGAAGATATTATAATTGGCCCAGGAACGAAGGAATTAATGTTCTTGACACAAATAGCTTTTCAAGGAGAGGTATTACTTCCTGCTCCAAGCTGGGTTTCATATCAGCCGCAAGCTCTAATTGCTAAAAACAAAGTTCACTGGATTCAGACTACAGACAGTTCAAACTGGTTTCCAACCGCTGAACAGCTAGAAAATAAAATTAAAAATATTAAAAACAAAAACTTATTACTGTTTATAAATTCTCCCAATAATCCATCAGGAACTGTTTGTAAAAATTTACAAGAAATTGCAGAAGTTGCAAAAAAGTATAGATTAATCATACTTTCAGATGAAATATATTCTCAATTAACCTTTGATAGTCAATATAAATCTATTTCCAATTTTTATCCCGAGGGTACTATTGTTAGCACAGGTTTAAGCAAATGGTGTGGAGCAGGTGGATGGAGATTGGGTTTTTTTGCAATACCCGATCAACTAAAAGTGTTAAAAAATAGTTTAAAAATATTATCCAGTGAATCTTTTACCTCGGTGAGTGCGCCGATCCAATATGCTGCAATTGAAGCATATAAGGGTGATCATTCAGTTTATTTAAATACTGTAAGAAAAATATTATCTTTTGCTGGCAACTACGTTTATGAAAATTTAAAATCTAATGTAATAAATGTTACAAAACCTGAAGGAGGATTTTATTTATTTCCAGAATTTATGAATGCAAAATTTTCTTCATCTTCAGAAATGTGTAAGGATATTTTAAATAAAACGGGCGTAGCGCTATTACCAGGAAGTGATTTTGGATTGGATAACAATAAAATGGTTGTAAGATTAAGCTATACTGATTTTGATGGATCAAATTTTTTAAAAAATACCTTAGGTAGTAAAAATCTAGATAAAGTGGATTTAGAAAAATATGCACCAAATATAGTTGAAGGTGTAATAAGACTTAAAAAATGGTCAAACTCACTTTAGCTTTAACTTTAGATTAATTTTAAAATTGGTATCCTTAAAACATTAATTATTAATAACTACATTAGGAAAGGGAAAAAATGAAAAAATTTATTTCTGCTATTTCCGGAGCATTGATGATGTTTGCTTTATCTGCGCCATTGGCGACAGTAGCAAAATCAGAAGCAGTGTTCTTTTCAATAGGAACAGGCGGACCAACTGGAGTTTATTTCCAAGTGGGTAACGCAATTTGTAAAATGGTAGCGAAACTTCAGTCTGCAGAACACGGTAGAAAAAAAGGTACAGATAATGCTTATCGTTGTTCAGCACCATCAACAGGAGGATCAACTTACAATATCGGTCAGATAATGGAAGGTGAACTA
>Ga0208208_100304_pt1 | contig 8491 bp, 9 predicted proteins | sample DeeseametaMP1091_FD_184197 | JGI IMG/M metagenome (GOLD analysis project Ga0208208, IMG submission 184197) | Marine microbial communities from the Deep Indian Ocean - MP1091 (SPAdes) | ecosystem: Environmental > Aquatic > Marine > Oceanic | place: South Indian Ocean | collected 2011-03-02
GCTCTTCAGCAGCTACCGTTGCTACTGTTGGAAAAATGTCTATCCCTGAATTGAGAAAGAGAAATTACCCAGAAAAGTTGTTACTTGGAAGTTTAGCAGGATCTGGAACTTTAGGATTATTAATACCACCTTCAATTATATTGATTATTTATGGAGTAACAGTTCAAGAATCCATCGCTAAACTTTTTATTGCAGGAATTATTCCAGGAATCATGCTTGCCATATTTTTCATGCTTTACGTAATCGGTTGGTCAATGCTTAATAAAAACAGTATGCCCAAAATGGACGAAACATTTTCTTTTTCTCAAAAAATTAAGCAGTCAGGCCAATTGATACCCATAATAGCTTTGATTGTGGCTGTTATAGGATCAATATATGTAGGAATAGCAACCGCAACAGAAGCAGCATCTTTAGGTGTAGTGGGTGCTTTAATACTGTCTTTTTTTCAAAAAAGTCTAAATAAAGAAACTTTTAAATTATCTTTACTAGGCGCTACAAAAACCTCATGCATGATTGCATTTATTTTGGCTGGTTCTGCTTTTTTATCTTTAGCCATGGGTTTTACGGGACTTCCTAGAAATCTTGCAATTTGGATAAACGAAATGGGACTGTCTCCTTACGTTTTAATTATGGTTTTGACACTTTTCTATATTATTCTTGGAATGTTTTTGGATGGAATTTCAGCAGTTGTATTGACCATGGCGATTATAGAACCAATGATTAGACAGGCTGGTTTTGATATGATTTGGTTCGGTGTTTTTCTAGTCATTGTTGTTGAGATGGCACAAATCACTCCTCCGGTTGGTTTTAATTTATTTGTTCTTCAAGGTATGGCGAATAAAGATATGGGCTTTATAGCAAAAAGTGCCTTTCCACTTTTTCTTTTGATGATTTTGGCTGTTGTAGTAATAATTATTTTTCCTGAAATTGTATTGTGGCTACCAAAACAAATGATACAGCCACTTAAATAAAAGGATTATAAGCCCACTGTAGAATAGCTTGTCTTTGTTTTTTTCTACAATGAATATCACCTGGATCACAGTTTTTTTTTATTGCAGCTACATGCCGTCTAAAAGATTTCCATCTTTTAATTTGGATTTTATCTATATGAGGAATACGTCTTCCATTTTTAAATCTGCAATACCATTGAAACCAACCAAGTGGATCTTCTTTAAAAATCCATCCTTTATCTATCCATTCTTTCCTTGATAAACCTGCTTTAGTTTTAAATCGATTTTGCTCTATATCAAATGTTTTACTTAATTTTGCATTTTTAAACCATGGTTTTGGATACTCTTTTATTTTGCCATCAAAATAAGAACCACCGAAAACGCCCAACGTTAACATTTTTTTTGGGCTTAATTCGGGTTTAAATATTTTGTAAAAGTTATTAGCTGATTTAGAACTGGCTAATTTCATTTCTGTTTTGATTTTAACATATAGTCAATACTGTATTTATCAGGACCATAGACAAAAATAATTATAAAGCCTCCAGCAATGGCAAAGTTTTTTAAGAGTTGTGTTAACTGTATTTGGCTCGAAAAGTCAGTATGAAAAATTACTGCTAACAAGATAGTAAATGAGGCAAGCACAATTGCAGACAATCTAGTTTTGTATCCAATTATTAACAATGTTGGAAAAACAATTTCAATAATAATAGCAGGAGTTATTAAATAACCAGGTACACCGAAGTTTTCCATATACTCAATTGTTCCCTCATAATAAAAAATTTTTGCTATTCCATTAAATAAAAAAAGTGCTGAAAGAAATATTCGACCGATAACTTCTACTATATGCATTCTAATTTTTTTCTATAAGTTCTTTTAATTCCTCGTACTCTTCACATTTACAACCTTTAAGGACTTCGAGTCTTTCCCTGGCAAGTTCAATTCTGTTCGTTTGAACGTAAAGTTCTCCTAAATATTCATTTATACCTAGATGTTTGGCATCTAATTCTAATCCTTTAAGATAATAAGTTTCCGCTTTTTCAAAATCTCCAGTTTTTCTTAGAGTGTAACCCAAGTAATTTAGTATATCGGCATTTTTTTTATCTTTTGCATAAGCTTTCTCAAATTTATCGTAAGCTTTTAAATATAGTTTTTTTGCTTTTTCAACTTTATCTTTTTTTTCTAATTTTTTAGCTCGAAGGACTAATTTTTTTCCAGTTTTATATAGACTTACTTCATCTTTATCACCAGCGCTACCTCCGGCCGCATAAGCGAGATTAAAATGAAAAGATAGTCCTAATAAAATAAAAAGTGTTATTAAAAATTTGATATTTTTTTTTACAATAGTCATTTAATTTTTGTAAGAGATTTACATAAATTTTTTCATTTTATTCAATGGCTTTAAAGTTACACCAGATTTTATAAGCCCTTCTTTAATTTGTTTTGCAGTGTTCACAGCGCTGCTTCCATCCCCATGTACACAGATTGCGTCAATCTCACAAGGAACTTGTTTTCCTGAATAACAGTTAATCGCTTGATTTTGTACCATCTTAATGACATGTTTCTTTGCAATCTCGGGATCGACAATCAAGGCATTATCTTTCGATCTTGAAACTAAATTTCCATCATCTTCATAATTTCTGTCGGCAAATATTTCAACCGCAACTTTCATTCCAAGCTTCTTTCCAGCCTTTTCCATTTGAGATCCAGTTGGAACCAAAAATATTAACTCTTTATTAACTTGTATTATTGATTCAGAAATTACTTTTGCTAAATCATAGTTTTCACATGCCATATTATTTAATGCCCCATGAGGCTTTACATGCGTGACTTTCATTCCTGTTTTATTCGCAACATCAGAAAGAATTTTTATTTGATTTATAACTAGCTTTGTTATTTCACCTGGAGGCAAATTAAGTCTTTTTCTACCAAAATTTTCTGGATCTTTAAATGATGGGTGAGCTCCTATGCTGACGTTATTTTTTTTTGAAATTTCAATGGTCTTTTCCATAGTAGGCTTATCGCCCGCATGATACCCACAAGCTATATTTGCTGAATTCACAATTTTTAGTAACAAAGGGTCATTTTCAGTTGAATGTAACTTTGAACTTTCGCCTAAATCACAATTAATATTAATTTCCATCTTTCAAGTCCCTAGTTTATTTAATAAGGAATACCAATTATTATATCAATTTATGTTCAAGAAACTAAGCAATATTGGTGACTGTGGCATTGTTTGCGATTTTGGCAATGAGGTTAATCAAAAGATAAACACCGAAGTTATCAAATTATTTTACTATGTGAGACAACAAACTTTTAACCAAAATTTGGAAGGAATATTAAATTGCACACCCTCATATAACAAATTAATTATAAATTTTGATCTCAAAAAGATAAATGCTACTAAAATTCTAAATTTTTTAAAATCGATTGATTTTACTAAATTAAAACTATCTCAAAATAAAAAAAAATGGACTATTCCTATTTGTTATGATTTCGCGATGGATTTGGAAAATATGAGCAAAGTTTTGAAAATCGATAAAGATGAAATTATAAATATTCATTCTAAAACCGTTTTTTTTATATACATGATCGGTTTTGTACCCGGTCATCCATTTATGGGAGATTTAGATTCAAAACTTTTTTTAAATCGCTTAAAAACTCCTAGAGTTAAAATACCAGCTGGATCCGTCGGTATTGTCGAAAAATTTTGTAATATTTATCCCTACGAAAGTCCCGGTGGATGGAACATAATAGGAAAAACTCCAACTAAACTTTTTAATAAAAAGGATAGCAATAAACCATGTCTGTTATCGCCAGGCGATACTGTAAGGTTTAAATCAATTTCAAAAAAGGAATTTGAGGATTTAGGAAATGAGCAATAATTTTTTTGAAGTTTTAAGACCTGGAATCAATACCACTTTCCAAGATAAAGGTCGATTTGGCATGCAGCATTTGGGTGTGACTCCTAGTGGATGCATGGATCACAAATCATTTTTAATTGCGAATGCGCTAGTTTCAAATGACGAGAAAGAAGGAGTCTTAGAGTTTGCTTATCAAGGTCCTTTATTAAAATTAACTAAAGGAAAAACTAAATTTGCGATTACAGGCAATGTGCTTTTTCAAATTATTAATTCAAAAAACGAAACGATAAGCGGAGAATGTAATAGAAGTTATGATTTGGATGAAGGAGATCAAATAGACATTTTGGCAACCAGACAATCTGTTTATGGATATTTATCAGTCGAAGGTGGATTTGAAGTAGAGCCATTTTGTAATAGCATTTCAATCTTAGCTAGAGCCAACATTGGTCCAAACGAAGGGAAAAAAATTAATATTAAAAATAAAATACCTTTAAAAACAAACAGGAAGGAGAAAAATAATTATGCAGTAAATTTTTCACTCGAAAAAAAAAATGTAATTAGAATTCTCAAAGGTCCACAGTTTGATTATTTTTCAGAATCGAGCAAAAAAGAGTTTTTTTTTAAAGAGTATAAAATTACTAATCTTACGGATCGCATGGGAATGAGATTAGAGGGAAAGGTTCTAAAAAATATTGTTAGTACAAATATTAGGTCAGAGGGTATTACCAAAGGAGCAATTCAAGTGCCTGAGGATGGCCAACCAATTGTACTCTTAACCGATCATCCAACAATTGGAGGTTACCCTAAAATAGCTAATGTGATATCTGCAGATTATGATCTGCTGGTACAAAAAATACCCGGGACAAATATTTCATTTAAGTGTATAGATCTCCAAGAAGCTGAACAGCTGTACAAAGAATGGTGCAGCAATATTTCAAAAATTATAAAAGATATTAAAAAGATAAAATGACTTTCTTAAATAAAATTCCAGGGCCCTTACTAATTTTTTTGGGAGCCACATGTTTAAGCTTTGGTGGCTTAATTGTAAAATCATTTGAGGGCGCAAATTTATGGCAAATTCTTTTTTGGAGGCAAACTTTTTTTGCTATCATCGTGGCTTTCTATTTACTTATCAGTCACAAAAAAAATTTTTTTAAGTCATTTTATAACTCCGGTCTTGCAGGTCTTATAGCCGGATTTGTTTTATCCATTGGTTTTTCAGCCTATGTGTTTGCTATGTATAATACGACTGTAGCTAATACGAATTTTATAATTACTACAGAAACAATTTTTTTAGCAGTATTTGGATATTTTTTTTTAAAGGAAAAAATTAATTTAATAACTTTTATTTCAATTATTCTTGGCATGTCAGGAGTTTTGTTGGTAGTTGGAAGCTCTTTATCTATTCAATCTAGCGAACAATTTATTGGAAATATTGTGGCATTTATAATGCCAATCTCTTTTGCAATATTAGTGATAATAATAAGAAAAAATCCAAATGTTGATATGGTGCCGGCTCAATTTATAGCTGGAGTTTTTGCTGCAATTATTGGTTACTTTATAGCAGGGAAACTATCAATTTCTTCGCATGATCTTTTTTTAGCTTCAATGGCAGGTTTTTTTCAAATTGGATTTGGATTTATTTTAATTACTATTGGATCACAAACAACACCTTCTGCTGTAGTTGGTGTTTTGATGTTAACAGAAGCAGTGTTCGGACCTCTATGGGTCTGGTTGTTTATAAATGAGACGCCACCAATAAGTGTGTTAATAGGCGGTGGTATTATTATTTTTTCAATTTTATTTCAGTCATTTTACGGTAAAAAAATTATATAACTTTATCAAAAAGAAAAGATCGGCTGCCCAAAAAATTTGTGATATATTTCCCTAAAATTGGGGATTCATGGATGATGTAGTAGTTGTTGGGGGTGGAATAATTGGAGCTTCCACAGCTTATTTTCTATCGAAGGAAGGTAGAAAAGTCCGAGTTTTTGAACGTGATCCTACTTACAAAAATGCTTCTTTTCCGTTGTCTTTAGGAGGTTTTAGACGCCAATTTTTTCAAAAAGAAAATATATTACTTGGGAAATTTGCAAAAGAATTCATTTTTCAATTACCAGATTTATTGGAAACAAAAAAAAATGGAAAACCGACAGTAAGTGTTGTTCCGAATGGCTATCTATTGTTATTTAATAAGGAGCAAGCGGAAGAACAATACGAGGCACTTAAAAATCATAGTTTCTGTGACGCCGGAACAAAAAATATTAAAGCAGAAGAATTGCCAAACGTTTTTCCATGGATTAGTTCTGAGGGTTTAGAAACCGCAACCTATACAGATAGCAAGATCGAGGGTTGGGTTGATCCACATATGTTTCATTCTGCACTGAAAAATAAGGCCATAGAGCTTGGAGCTTTATTTGAAAAAAAAGAAATTAATAATCTCAATGAAATCAAAGCAAAAATAATAGTGTCTGCAGCTGGGTGCTGGACTAACAAATTACTTTCGGATATTCCCGTTGCTCCTCAGAAACATACAGTTTTTAGAGTGAAGTGTCCGAAACATATTCCTGAAATGCCGCTTACGGCAGATTTATCTACTGGCGTTTATTGGAGACCGGAAGGTAAGGAATATATAGCCGGATCTCCAAATTCAATATTTGATACACCTAATTTGGAACCTGAGTGGAATGATTTTGAAGAGTTAGTTTGGCCCGCATTAGCAAAAAGGGTTCCAGCTTTTGAAGAATTAAAACTGACTGGCGGTTGGGCTGGATACTACGATACTAATAAACTGGATAATAATGCCATTGTTGGAAAACATCCAAAAATGAAAAATGTTTATTTAGCCACTGGATTTACAGGAAGAGGTTTAATGCAAGCTCCTGGAATAGGCAGAGGCTTAACTGAATTAATCACCACAGGATCATATCAGAGCATAGATTTAACTTGTTTTAGTGTTGACCGTGTTCTTTCAGAGCAAAAAAGAAAGGAACCTTACGTATTATAATAAATTACTGAACTTTTCCTGTAGTTAAAATATAATATACTTTTGATTGAAGGATAAGATTTGAATAAGATAATTATTGTTGGAGCGGGGTTTGCTGGTTTGCAAACAGCAAAAGGATTAATAACCTCGTCTTTTGATGTAACAATTATTGATAAAAATAATTATCATTTATTCCAACCTTTATTATATCAAGTCGCCACAGCTGGACTTTCACCTGCTGATATTGCTGTACCAATAAGAAACATCTTTCGTTCACAACAAAATCCTAAAGTGATTTTGGATGAGTTGATTGGAATTAACCCTCAACTCAATCAAATTACAACCAAAAACAACACTTACTTTTATGATTTTCTTGTTATAGCTACTGGTTCAGAGCCAAGCTATTTTGGGCACGATCAATGGAAAAACTTCTCACCTGGTTTGAAAAATATTAAAGATGCCACTTCTATACGTGCAAAGATATTAAAAGCTTTTGAAAAAGCTGAAAGAATAAAAAATAAGAATGGACTAGATAAACTTATGAAATTTGTCCTTATTGGTGGGGGTCCCACAGGGGTGGAAATGGCGGGCGCAATAGCTGAATTAGCAAAAAAAGTATTAATAAAAGAATTTACTACCATTGATACAAAAACTGCAAGAATCATTTTATTAGAGGCGAGTACAAATATATTACCAACAGCTTCACATAATTTATCTATTTATGCAAAAAAAACTCTTGAAAGACTTGGTGTAGAAATTAAGTGTAACACTACAGTTCGACATATTTCAGAGGGTTTGGTTGAAACTAATACAGAAACCATTGAGGCAGAAACGATTATATGGTGCGCAGGTGTTAAAGCTTCATCTGTTAAAAGTTGGATAAATGTTGAAACGGACAAAATTGGTCGGGTATTAGTTAATGATGACCTGTCTATTTCAAACCATTCTAATATTTTTGTCATAGGCGATGCCTCATATGTTAAAAATAAAAACGGCATGCCTTTGCCCGGTTTAGCTCCAGTTGCTAAACAAGAAGGAAATTTTGTTGCTGAAGTAATTAAAAAAAGTATTCATAATAGCAAAACTCCGAAAAAATTTTATTACAAAAATAGAGGCTATCTCGCTACCATTGGGAGGTCGGATGCGATTGTAGATTTTGGGTGGTTTACTCTAAAAGGTAGAATTGGATGGATTTTTTGGTCCATCATTCATATCTATTTCCTAATAAGTTTTCGTAACCGTCTTATGGTATTTATAAATTGGGTTTGGTCATACTTAACTTTTGGCAAAGGGGCTCGCTTAATAACTGACGATAAATAAGTTGTGATCCGTGCATGGTTAATGATAATACAATAGTTATAATAAAAAAACTTGTGGAACCTTCGTAAAATAAAGTGAGTAAATTATAAAATAGAAAAATGTTAATTCGATTAAATGTAATTGATAGGAAAGGCAAAAAAACTGCTATTGATATTGAAGAAGGCACAACTATACGAGATGCAATAGAGGAAAAATTATCTCCAGATAATTACGGTGTCTGTGGAGGAAATTGTGCCTGTGGTACTTGCCATGTGCATGTTACTCCTAATGATTTTGCAAAACTGAAAGCAGTAGAAGAAGATGAAATTTCAACCTTAAAAGAAGAGGCCATTAAACCCACTACACATTCTAGACTCGGTTGCCAGATTGAACTT
>Ga0208208_100307_pt1 | contig 8486 bp, 9 predicted proteins | sample DeeseametaMP1091_FD_184197 | JGI IMG/M metagenome (GOLD analysis project Ga0208208, IMG submission 184197) | Marine microbial communities from the Deep Indian Ocean - MP1091 (SPAdes) | ecosystem: Environmental > Aquatic > Marine > Oceanic | place: South Indian Ocean | collected 2011-03-02
TTTGAAACATTTACTATTAAAGACTTCCAGAATGGCTAAAAGCATTAAAAGTATTTAAAAATAATTAAAAGCATTGCCTGGTCAAAATTGCCCTTGGTTTTCGCTATGCTCAAACTCTATTGAATCTCGCTTTCGCTCGATTCGGGGGCAATTTTTTGGTTCTTTCCGTTGTGGATTTGAGAAAAAGCAAAGGCAAGAGCAAAAGCAATTCGGAATTCGCTTCGCTCATGGAGCTTTATGCTCGCTTCGCTCGGTCTAGGCTCAAATTTTTGCATCTAAACTTCACTTTTTTAGGTTGATTAACCTAAAAAGCGGTTTTTCAGAGAGTCTAGGCGCGAATTTTGGGGATGTCGCTCGTAGACTCTCGCTTTGTTAAGCCGTTCTTATCGTTTATAGATGCTGTTGTCATTTGCTTCTATTTGCGTTTAGAGGCTCTTTTTGTTTTTTGGGTACTGATCTCTAGTTCAGTTTGAAATGATCGCACTATGGCGAAAATACAGCGTTTAAATTTGGTGTTTTTAAATTGTCCTCTAAAAAGTCTAGTTCTAAATTTTTCTTCTGATTAGTAGATCAAAATGTCTTCTTAAGCTTTTTCAGTAAAAGTAATAATCAAGCACTATCTTTGTGGTCATTTCAGTCAATTGGTTTTCTTGTAAGTCGGTACATACCGACAATTTTTAGTTCACACACCACGCATCTAAAGATGATAACCCTCAAACCTTTGCTAGATATGGTTTTTATAGGTTTTTTTATCATATAGAAACTGTTTCAAAAAAATGGATAAAAACTGCTGTAAATTTTTGTTTTTAAATAAAAAATAAACTTTCATTGGTTTTTTCAAAAAATATCCAAATTTTTGATTTAAAGTATTGAAATATAATGTAAAAATAACTTTCAAACCAACTTTCAGAATATATCTTAAAATTAAGGTTAATTTATTGAAATTAAGGAAAAAATTGATGAAAGTTTAGATTTTTAAGTTTCAGAATCGTGTACAAAATTCATGGACTTTTTTATGCTAAGAATTTGATTTATATGATTATTGTTTTGTACATGGGTTTGTACAAAATAAACGCTATTTTTGATCTAAGTATATGAAAATTATAAAAAATAATATGTACACATGGATCATACAATAATGTACAAATTTTAGTGGCTAAATTAGGTATAAAGTATTGAAATTTATTAAAAATGAATATGTACAATCCAAGGTTACTTCTTATGTCAACAGAATTAGTCAATTCAGCCAATATCATCCCTTTTCCTAAGCCATGTACCTTCTGTGAATCAACGCAACATGTACAACTTTTTGCTGGGCTGATGCTTTGTAGGAGTTGTCAGGAAAACATCAAAATTACCAATCCAGGAATGTTTGATGCTAATGATCAGATTCAACAAAAAGCCCAGGATTAACCTGGGCTTCGTATAAGGCGTATTATGTTAATTTTAGATTTACTAAAACTATTTTTTGAGAACTAGGCTGCTATGGGAACTGTAAAGCTCAAATCTTCTGATGAAGTTTTTCAATTAAAAATTAGTCTGTTAGGTAGTGATCCTGAAATCTGGAGAACTATTCAAATTTCATCGGCAGCTACTTTATCTAGGCTACATAAGGCAATTCAATCTGCTTTTGATTGGGAAGATAGCCATTTACATGAATTCACGACTATTAAGCATGAAAAGATCAATAAAAGACAAAAATTGAAAGAAGTTCTACGTGTAGGTAAAAAAATTATATATACATATGATTTTGGCGATTGTTGGGAACATTTGATTACTGTAGAAAGCAGACAATCTCCTGATTTAAATAAAAAATATCCATGTTGTATAGATGGTCAAAATCATGCTCCATTTGAAGATATTGGAGGAATTTTTGGATATCTTGATATTTTAGATGCATTACAAGACCCCAAACATCCAAGATATGACGATTACATGCAAATTATCGAGGATGAAATAGGAGAGATAGAGTTTGATCCGACCCACTTTAATTCACATGATATTAAGTTTTAAACCTAATTTAACATAATGGCGCTTATACGAAGTACACTTGTATATTAATATAAAAATCAAATACTTAAAAATTTAACCCTGAGCATAAAAACAGCAAAAAGCCGACTTTGAAACAAGTCGGCTTTTTTATGATCGATTTTGATAGTTTTTGCCAAGAAAATTGACTACAAAATGATCAATTTAGCAATCAGTGCCCATTTCATACGGATCTAGGTTCCAAAACTATCCCCAATTGCTGGGGATAAAATTTAGGCTATTTTGTACGCTCAGGCTTACGTGAATCTCGGCCCTTTGCGGCTATCTAGGATACTGGAACTTTCCTATGATGAACTCATCAGGAACAGGAAGTTCCATAACATAAAACAAAAATTATAAGTTATTGCACATGGACCAGAGGGTACAACAGCACAATCAGCGACAATAAAAAACCCCGGCAGGATGCCGGGGTTTTTTATGTGTATAAGCTATTTAAATAATAGCTTGTTCTTTTAAATGAGATACCGCAGCAAGAATATATGATGAGTTAAAGGTTACATCGGTATAGGTTGATGGAGATCGACTTCCAGTTTCCTTAAAAATCTTATAAAAATTATCAACTTCATCATTGCTTAGAGGGCGAATATTATCTTTGTTGTTGTGAACAAATAATTTTCCGTCCTCACTAAACATAATAAATTTAGATTTTCTAGATTCAGTTTCTAAATTAACTGGTGTAGAAAAAAACTTAACGAGAGTTTCATATAGATTAATATTCATATCACTTAATCCTTTGTTTTCATGTATATATTTTTTCGCTAAGCTCTCAATACTCATAGAAATAGCTTCTCTGGCTAAAAATGATTTCGTTCTTTGACTCTTTTCAGCCAGTTGATCTAACTGTTTTTCTAATTCTACAGGTAATCGAAGCATCAACATTATAAACAACCCAATCTAAATGTATATCAATTAGAGTATATCACTAAGATTGTAGTTTCAACTTTTTATCTTGAAATAATTAAGCAATAAAAAAGGCTCCGATATCGAGCCTTTCATATAAGAGTTTTTCTATTACAGAGATGAATGAAAGGTTCATGAATAGGGAATTTCGCATAAGGTGTATTATGTTAATTTTAGGAAAACTACATAAGAGAGGAGTAAAATTTTTTGAGAATATTAATAGTTATAGTCACATTTATTTGGTTGGTTTGTAGTTTAGCTTATGCTTTTTATGATCCTAAAATGACTTCCTACGCCCTAGTAGCAGGAGGACTCATTGCATTTTTAACAGCGATAGCCAACGTTAAACAAAATGCCAAGAAAGAAGATAAGCTTCAGTCTCAACATGTCTCAGGTAAGAGTACAGGTATTCAGGTAGGTCATGACCTAAAGATAAATCAAAGGAAAAAATAAATGAGTGATAAACAGAGTCAAACTGTCAAAGATGGTTCAACAGCTCTCCAAGTCCAAGGAAATATGACTATTGGTCTCTCTTATGATGAAGTCAAAGAAGTGTTTTTAGACCTTTATCAAGCCAATAATTATCAGGTACAGACACAATTAAGAAATCAAATTGATGAAAAAGTTCAATTACTCAGTTATATATTTTCTGAAAAATTAGAAGCCAAAGCTAAGGCTCTTTCTCAAGATGTGGATAGTTTAAAAGCAAAAATTCATACTATTGATTTTCAAAGTTCCGCTAATAATTCTTTAAAACAAATGGTCTGTAAAGGTGAAGATTCTTTAACTGAATTACTATCTGATTTGCTAGTTGAAAAAATAACAAATGAAAAAAATAATTTTCATATTGAAGATGCAATATCATCCCTAGAATTTCTAACAAAAAATGATATAAATTTCATAAGCTTATACTATATTTTTCAATATAAATTATATAGTCCAGGAAATGGAATTTTCAAAAATAATTATTATGAAAAGCTGAAAAAAATTCATGGAGAAGGTACACAAAATTTTGTGACTCAGCTAGATCAATACACCCAATATTTTATAAATTTTGATAGATCGATTTATAAATATTTCTTGTCATTAGACCCCCAGCCCGTGGATTTTAACTATCTATTAAGCAAGGGTTGGTTCTATGGACAGACATATAGGTCTACAAATATATTTGGAAGAGGAATAGCTGGACTAAGACATTCTAATGGAGCCAGTTTTACTTTAGACGAATATCATGCTGCTATACCTGAAGCTCATCAATTGTTAAGTATTTTTGATCCGTTTAAACGTATTCAAGATAATCCTCTAAGTGCCATTGGAGAGTTAGTAGCTGAATTAATAAATGAAGAGATTATCAACAAAATTTGATTAAAAAAATGACAGAACCTCCTCCTTTAAGCAGAGGGTTCTATCATTTATTTTCATTCTAAACCTAATTCCACATGATAATTTTGAAGAGTTGAGAATCTGTAAGGTCTCAGAATATTTTGATCATTAGAGCTAACACCTCGTATGTAGTCTTCAACATACTTAGTAAATTTTTTCTCAATAAATCTACTTCTGTCTTTCACTTTAACATATTCATCACTTGGGATCTTAAAAGGCATTGCTGAGATATATTCATCCTTCGCTAGTAGTACTGCTTTTGAATAATCCAAACCTTTTGTACCTTTGGTAAAAAATCCTTGTTTGTGATTCATGTGAGAACGTAAAGGAATACCAAAACGAAGAGATTTTATTTCAATAACAAGGATGCCATAGCCCCTCTCTTTTTCCCCATCCCATTTGCCTTCTCTCTTATCCAACACTTCAACTAAGTGATTATTTTCATTAAAAAAGGTTTCATCTAGTTTTTGTATAAACATTTCTTTAGCCAATAAAAAAGCCCCTTAATTATAGGAGCTTTTTTACGTCTTTCAACGTGAGTACTTCTTTATTTAACGTGGGGATTACTCTTCCACCACTTCTTTCATAATGAGCATTTCAGAGTTTAACGTGGGGATTACTCTTCCACCACTTCTTATAATTAGTATATACCAACCATTTCCTAAGTCAAATAATGCTCTTATTTAACATAAAATCTCTTATGCGAAATTTAGGTCTTATCCCAAATAAATCCATTAAAAAGATCTTTATCTTTCTGCCTATTTTCTTCAGTCTTACTTTCCGTGCTTAAAAACTTTTCAAAATCGGTTAGTTGACCCTTAAAAGATTCATCATTTTTCAGTTTGTTTAGAACCCAAGCCCCCAGTAGAATTTTACGTCTAGTATCATCTTTTCTTTGTCGATCAGAATTTTTCTTTTTTTCACGAGCAGCAATAGCTTGTTTTTGTGCTTTTAGTTGTCTTAATCGTTCTTCTTGCTTTGCAATTTTTTGCTCTAAAGTTTCAACACTCATACCATCACCATCTCAAGGAATCCCCCTCAAGCATAGGTCTGTTTGAATTGAAATTCAAGACAGCCCATGCTATCGTGGTTTTCCCGAAGGGCGCACTTAGCCATTGGATTTCATCCAATGGTGCGACAAGGGGTAAATCCCCTTTGTAATCCCCTGACCAACATATACATGTTGGTAATTTCGATAAATCGAAATAAAGAGCAAAAGCAAAATGGCGATATATCATTTTTCAGTTAAAACGATTAGTAGAGGTAATGGACGATCGGCCGTTGCTTGTGCTGCATATCGTTCAAGTGAAAAATTGGTATGCGATTTTTATGGAAAAGAACAAGACTACACAAGAAAAACTGGTGTCGAATTTACAAAAATCTATGCACCTGAAAATACAAATACTGAGTTACTCAAGCGCCAAACACTTTGGAATGAAGTCGAAAAGGTTGAACGTAGAAAAGATGCATTACTTGCAAGAGAGTTTGAGATTGCATTTCCCAGTGAGTTAAACGCTGAACAGCGTGAAAATATGCTCAATGAACTTTGCCGAAACCTCGTTAAAAAATACGGTGTCATCGTTGATGCTGCTATTCATGCACCTCATACAGACAGTGGAAGTGATGAACGCAACTACCATGCACACATCATGTTCACAACCCGAAGTATTAATGAGCAGGGTGGCTTTTCAGCAAAAAAATATAGGGACTTCAGTCGTGACAATGGCACAGAAACTGTAAGCCACTGGAGAGAATCATTTGCAGAGTTATGCAATCATCACCTGGAACAAAATGGATTTGATGAACGTGTCGATCACAGAAGTTATGAAGACCAGGAAAGTGACCTAGAAGCAACTCAGCACGAAGGTCCTCAAGCGACATACCTCCGGAGACGAGGGATATTTACAGAAATTAGTCTGAAAAATGATGAAATTAAGCTACGTAATTTAAAAATCAAAAAGGTCATCGCACTGGATGAAAACATCAAAGTATCTGAGGATCTTGTTCAAAAAGTACGAAGTGAGCTTCAGTTTCAATACTCTCAAGCTGAGTATTCAGAAAAAACTTCTCAGAAACTTTATGAATTCCAAAATGAAGAATTATCAAAATTAACAACAAAATTAGACACGATGAGTTCTGCAATATCAGAACTACGCAAAAAAGAGCCTTTATTTTTTAAAACAAAATGGATCAATCAAATAAATGACCTGATCGACCAACACAACACCCAACTAGACATCCAAAAGCATATTTCTGGTCTTAGTGAAATAGAAAAAAAAGAGAGATATTCTGATCATTTAAATAAATGGACAGAAGAAAATCAGCTGCTCCAGCCTAAAAAGTCTTTTGCAAAATTTGACGAACCGAACATCACTGTTAAACAACGAAAACTTAATGATCAAATTTCAAATATAGATCATCAAATTTCTGAAATATCACGCAGAGAAACTGAGTATCAAGAGTATGTACGCGATCAAAGACTGGAGATCATAAATAGTTATATATTTGAAGAAGATAACTATGGAAATAAATACTTTAGTCCTCAAAATGGTGAAAAACAAAAGCGACTATATGCAGAAGAAATGGAAGATCTAAAAATCCAAGAATTGCATGCGGCTTTTACAAAAAAAATTGAGACCGAAGCGCAGCAAGAGTTTTCCCAAAAAAGAGCAATACAGCTCGAAAACGACCGAAAAGATCGTGAATCTAGAGAACAGCAGTTACGTAAAGAACGAGAGCAACAAGAACAACGCTATGCACAAGAACGAGAGCAACAAGAACATTTGGCATTTGTAAGACGCCAAGAACAAGAAAAACAGCAGAGAAATGAGCCTAAAAAGCCAGAAAATGACAATAACCATGACTACACGCCTTAGAAATCCCATTTAAGCGCAAAAAAACGGGGGTTTTAGCGACTTTTGATAGAAATACAGTAAAACTATAGTTGATAAAAATAAAATCGCTTAGAACGCAAATGAGAGCCTTTTAGCGAGTATCTACGAGCGACACAACGAAAGTTTGCTTATTCCCCCTCTGAAAAACCGTTTTTTATTGAATTACTGGGGACAGTGATTAGCGAGTGTCTACGAGCGAAGTATTGATGCTTTTGCTCGTCAAAAAGCATGAGCATAGCGAATGCATTATTCATGTTTTGCTTTTTGAATCCTTGATCATATATGCAAAAAACTGCCCCCCACGAAGCGAGTGAAACGAGCTTCAATAGAGTACGAGCTTTAGCGAGTACCAAGGGCAGTTTTAATAACTCACTTTGGAAATAAATTCCCTTTTATTCTTTTAAAAAGCTTTTAAAAGCTTTTAGACCCCCCTATAAACCACGCCTAGCAATGCTTTCAGACTTTAAAAAAGTACTTTTACCGGACAACTAAGTACTTTTACCGGACAAAACACATTTAAAAAAGTACTTTTACCGGACTTTAAAAGTACTTTTACCGGACATTCAAGTACAATTAATACATTGTACTTTTTTTAAAAAAGTACAATTTTCGTAGTCAAAAAATAAGCAATAATATAATATTAAAGTACATATCCGAAAAAGTACTTAATAGGCATTGTAGTTATATGGAAGAGAATAAAAAAACATATCCGCCTTCTTGGGTGGTAATGCAAAACAATATTCACGAATGTTTTAAAAGCATGAATATTGATGAAAAACGAATGTTAATCCTTGCCAGTCCCATTGCTAGAACCACCGATGCAACGGAAAAAGACCGAATTATGATTACTGCTGAAGAATTTGCTAGAGAATGTGGCATTAAAACGCATTCAGCATATACGCAGTTGGAACTAGCCAGTAAGAATCTAATTAAAAGGAATTTCTCTTATAACAATGAAAGAGGGAAGAAAGTTTTATCTAACTGGGTAATTGATTGCACTTATGAAGATGGTGGTATAGCTATCCGCTTTCCTGAAATCGTTTTATTGATGCTTAAAGAGTTTGATAAATTAAACCCATATACAAAGTATAAGAAAGATATAGTATTGAAATTAAAGAAAGATTATTCTTTTGATTTATATCATTTAGCTAAAAAACATCAAAATATGGGGCAATTTGAAATGTCCCTAGACCAGATAAAAAATGAACTGGGTTTGCCTGAATCCTATCAAGATCTAAGCAACCTTAAAAAGCGCGTAAT
>Ga0208208_100319_pt1 | contig 8281 bp, 10 predicted proteins | sample DeeseametaMP1091_FD_184197 | JGI IMG/M metagenome (GOLD analysis project Ga0208208, IMG submission 184197) | Marine microbial communities from the Deep Indian Ocean - MP1091 (SPAdes) | ecosystem: Environmental > Aquatic > Marine > Oceanic | place: South Indian Ocean | collected 2011-03-02
GTCAGATGATGAAGATCGGTCGAAGAGGGAGTATTACTGGATATCTAACAGTTTATGGAACTCAAGGTCACGTCGCCTATCCACATCAAGCAAATAACCCTGCCCCTGTTATAACTAAAATACTAAATCAAATTGAAAATATGAAACTTGATAGGGGAACAAAAAATTTTCAACCTTCAAATCTTGAGGTAGTTAATATTAATATTGAAAATACAGCTGATAACGTAATTCCAGCAGAAGCTACAGCAACTTTTAATATAAGATTTAACAATAAACATTCATCGGGTTCTTTAAAAAAGAAACTGAATAAAGTTTTTAGCAATGTCTGTAGGAGAAGTAGATGTTCCTTTAAAATTTCTTATATGGTATCGGGAGAGGCATTTTTAACTACACCCAACAAAACCACTTATATGATTCAAAAAATCATCCAAAAAATAACTAGAGTAAAACCAAAATTATCAACGGCTGGCGGGACATCTGATGCAAGATTCATTAGAAAAATATCTCCATGTGTAGAATTTGGATTAGTTGGAAAAACCGCACATAAGATAGATGAAATGGTCTCGGTTGCTGATATGAAAAAGCTTAAAAAAATATATTTAAATATTTTGTTACACTACTTTAAGTGAAAACCTGTATTTTAACTACCGATACCTATTTAAACCATCATACTGGCGAAGGACATCCTGAAAGAGCAGACCGCGTAACCGTTGTTATTGATCATTTGAAAAAAGTAAAATCCAAAAATTTAATTTGGAAAAAGCCAGCAAAGTTCGATCTAAAATATTTGGAATTTGCTCACGATAAAAATTACTTGAATAATGTAAAAGACTCTTTTCCTAAACAGGGTTTGAATTTCTTAGATGGTGATACCATTGTCTCACCCGGCAGCAAAGAAGCAACTCGAGATGCCGTTGGTTCAATTTTAACTGCTATTGATGGAGTTATGAAAAAGGACTTTAACAATGCTTTTTGTGCTGTCAGACCTCCAGGACATCATGCGGAAAAACAAAAAGCTATGGGATTCTGTGTTTATAATAATATCGCTGTTGGAGCTTATTATTTATTGGAAAAATATAAATTGAAGAGAGTCGCAATTATTGATTTTGACGTGCATCATGGTAACGGAACGCAAGATATCTTTTATGATAATGAGAAAGTTCTATATATCTCTTCTCACCAATATCCCTATTATCCTGGTTCAGGAGCTGCAAATGAAAAAGGTAATAAAGATAATGTATTTAATGTACCCTTGGGTGCTGGCACGCAATCCCATGAATTCTTAAATGCTTATGAAAGCATTTTTAGAAAACTTAAAGAATTTAAGCCTGAATTTATTTTACTATCAGCTGGATTTGATGCTCATAAAGATGATCCTCTTGCTCAAATTAATTTAGAATCGAAAGATTATTATACTTTGACAAAAAGAATATTAACCCTCGCAAAAAAACTTTGTGAAGGAAAAGTAGTATCTATTTTAGAAGGCGGATATGATTTAAACGCCCTAAAAGAAAGCGTTGATTACCACGTAAAATCTCTAATAGAATAATTAATATTTGATCTTTGCTAGATAAAGCCCGCAAGCAGGTGCTGGTGGAGCACACTTTGCACGATTTTTTGATTCAAGTGAGTTTTTAAAAGTATCCAAATTCCATTTGCCTTCACCTAAGTATTTAATGCAGCCAACCATCGATCTAACTTGTTGCTGTAAAAAGGACTTGGAAGTAAATTTTAAAGTTATTTTGTCTTTATTTTTTTTTATTGAAATTTTTTCCATAGTTTTAATTGGTGATTTTGCTCCACAAGACGATGCCCTAAATGTTGAAAAATCATGGGTTCCTAATAACAATTTGGTTCCTTTTTTCATGGCTTTAACATCTAGCTTTTTACGAATGTGCCATGCCTTATTTTTTTGAAGTGTTAAAGGTGATTGCCTATTAACGATTGTATATTGATAAGTCCTTTTTTTTGCATCAAATCTTGCGTGAAATTTTTTGTTTGCTTTATTTATTTTTAAAACAGTTACAGGTTTATTGGCAATATTTTGATTAATAGCAGGTAAAAGACTTTTTATTTTTATTTTTTTTTTTAAATCAAAGTGTGCTACCTGTGCCAAAGCATGCACTCCAGAATCTGTTCTTCCGGCTCCTATTACAACCACCTTTTCTTTTGAAAAATTAAATATCGCTTTTTGTAATACTTCTTGAATCGATTGACCATTTTTTTGAAATTGCCAGCCAACAAAGGGTGTTCCTTCATATTCTATTTTTATTTTATATCTTTGCATTAATTTAATATTGATCCACTATTAATTTTCTTACCTAGTAAAAATTCTTTAGCAGTTTGTTTATTTTTTCCCTGACGTTGCAATTCTAAAATTTGAATGGAATTTGACTTACATGCGACGGTTAAATTGTCATCTAGGACGTAACTGGGTTTTCCATTTACTGTGGATATTTTTGCACGCAAAACTTTAAATCGTTCATTTTCATATTCAAACCACGCTCCAGGGATTGGACTCAGACCATGAATATGCGCTAGTACTTTAGTAGCATCCAAACTCCAATTAATTTTTGTTTCGCCTTTATCTATTTTCTTTGCATAAGTAGCCTCGGAATGAACTTGACCTATAAATTTTGAATTACCTCTTTCTAATCTTTTTAAATTTTCAACTAGTAAATTTGCTCCCATTACAGAAAGTGTTTTTTCAATTTCTCCATGGGTGGCATTCTGACCCAATTCTATTTCTTTTGATGCTAAGACAGGTCCACTATCTAATTTTTCTTCGATCTTCATAATGCTCACACCTATTTTTTTATCTCCATTCATTATTGCTCTTTGGATTGGCGCTGCACCCCTCCACTTGGGGAGTAATGATGCGTGAATATTAATAAATCCAAACTTAGCTATATTTAAAAAATTTTTTGAGATTATTTGTCCATAAGCAACAACAACTACTATGTCTGGTGATAATTCCTTAAAAATTTTTAACTCCTCATCACTATTTAAATTAATTGGATTCTTAAAATTTATTTTATTTTTTTTAGAAAATTCTTCTATTGGAGAAACATTAATTTTTTGTCCTCTTTTTGATTTTGTTGGTGGCTGAGTATAAACACTTACAACATTAAATTTGTTTTCGATTAGAGCTTCAAGGGTAGGTAACGAAAACTCTGGAGTTCCCATAAATACTATTTTAAATGACATTAATTTATTTTTGAATTTAAATTACAATTCTATCAATCTGTTCTTTTTGTTTTAAAAGTTTTTTAACAATCATTGATTTTTTTAATCTTGATAAATAGTCAATGAACAAAATTCCCTCTAAATGATCTATCTCGTGCTGGATACATGTTGCAAGTATGCCTTCAGCCACAAGTTCTTTGGACTGCCCATAATAATCTAAATACTTTATATGACACTTATCTGATCTTTCAATTTCGGCAAATTGACCAGGTACTGACAAACAACCTTCTTCATATGTTGAATTGTTTGGAGATTTTACAATTATTTCTGGATTCACAAAGCACATTGGGTTTTTTCTTACCACTTGTTTCTCATCATTTGTACTTTCTGATTTATTTCGCCACCCGATATCAAGAACTATAACCCTTTTAGGTACTCCGACTTGTATGGCGGCCAATCCAATTCCTGGAGCCGCATACATCGTCTCTAACATATCGTTCATAAGTTTTTGTAAATCTTCATCCACTTTTTCTACCGCTAAGGATTTTTCTCTTAAAAGCTTGTTTGGTTCAGTTAAAATTTCTCTTAAAGCCATGTAAATATGAATAAATTATAAGATTATTATAGTCAAGTAATAGGAATATTTTAAATTTAAAAATAACTTATAATTTCACAGGAAGTGCTTCGCTCAAAATACTATTTCTAATTTTCTTCAAATTTAAATCATTTAATATTTTATTTAAAAAATATAAAGTTTCTGGATCTAGATCACTAATATTATCTTCTCCAATTATCTCGACAATCTTAAGCATAACTAAACCTATTTGATTTTGACTTACTAAATCTTGTAAATTTTCTGGAACTGTTAATTGAGAAGATAACTTAGCATAATCTAAATCGTTTGGTAAAGAAATTCCATCGATCGCAAGAGACTCTAAAACAATAATGTCTTTTATGGAAATAAAATATTTTTTGTTCTTTTTTATTTTTTTATAAACGGTTTTAAAATCTTTTTCAGTTTTGCTAAGTTTTGTATTATCGTCCAAAAAATGCTTTATGATTTTTGATCTATGCAATATATTATTGTCAAATTTGATTTTTTTGGTTAAGTTTATATTTTGATTTTGAGCTACTAATTCTTCATAATCTTCGGGAATATCATTTGGATCAATAGATTTCAAAATACTTGCCAATTCCTCAGTATAAACATCCAAAAGTTCATCTTTTATAAATAAATCTTTAAGCAAAAATAATAAATTGATTTTTTTTTCAACATTATCACTTAATAGCATGCTTTGATAAATTAATGCCCTAGCCTTATAATTAGGTAAATTTTTGTAAATTTCTTTTGCATTTACTAACTGATTAAAATTAAAATTCATTTTTAAATAGATTTTAAAAATTTCATCATTGTCAAAAGTATTTTTTGCCGCGGCTTTTTCAAAAGTTGATATTACATCTTCATTTTCAAAATTATCAATTTGAATTAAATTTGCAGAAGAAAGATATCTCCATATATATTTATCGGTTTTGTTATTTGGTTCATATTGAATGTTATCAATAGTGACATGGGATAAATAAAAATTAAAAAGATTATTATCTAGAATTTTTTGTTCTGTACTACCTGTTATTCCTAATAGGAAATTAATTTTGTCCTCAAAAAATTTATCTTTGAACCCTCTATCTTTTATTATATCAAAAATTAATTGAGCTTCATCTTTTCGGTCATTATATATTAAACAGTAAATTGTAAATTTCTCTAGATAAGTATTTTGAAGTTCTCGATCTATAAAACTTGTCTTTTCACATGCTGATTTTATATCTGCTGATGAAAGATATTCATCAATTAAGAATTTTATAGCTTTTGAACTTTGACCTACTTCTGGATTTTTTTTTAACAAAGCTTCCAAATCTTGAATTCTATTTTTTTCAATTAACCAATTTATTTTTATTTTTAAAAATTCTTCAGAATTTAAATTTATTTTTGGAGAATATGCATTTGTAAATAGAATCTGAAAAAGTAAATCTTCGGAGAGTTTGGATAATTTTAGTTTATTTATTCTCTTTAAAACTTTTTTGATATCCTTCCCATCCGTATCCAACCACATATTTAAATTAAAATTATTTTCTTCGGGATCAAATATACCAACTACTGATTTATTTGAATCTTCAATTTTATTTTCGTCAATTTTTATTGATATCTTATTTATATCATCTGAAAGAATCGGACTTTCTATTGTTATTTTCTTTTCTTTATCAACTTCAATACTTTGAGTATTTTTTTTATCTTTTTTTTTCCATATATCTTCAGCGGCAATACATAAATTGCTGTTAAAAATTAGTAAATAAATGAAAAATATAAAATATGTTAATTTATTTAAGTGTGATGAGCTTATCATTGCTAATTTCTTGCTTGATAAGTTTTTTTGGTGTTGGAAAATCTATTTTATCAAGTAAAAATATTCCTAAAGAGAATACTAGAAAAATTAAAATAATTTTAATTACTAAATTCCTATTTATCAAATTTTTATTAGCTCTGGGATTTAATCTAAGTTGCATAATTGTTAAATTGTATTTACACTCGAAAATTAAGACATAATTGTGAAAAATCAAATTTAAAAATTCAGGCAAATGTGAGAAAAAACCTAGTTTTGTTGGGAATGATGGGCGTCGGTAAAACTACCTTAGGTAAAATTGTCGCTAAAAAGACAGGTTTAAAATTTATCGATACCGACACAAATATTGAGGAAAATTGCTTAATGAAAATTTCAGAAATTTTTAAAAAAAAAGGAGAAAAGTTTTTTAGATTAGAAGAGAATAAAGAAGTATTAAAATCACTTAAAAAAAGTAATTCAGTTATAGCTTTAGGTGGGGGTGCATTTATGGACAAAACTATTAGAGATAGCATATTAAAAAATGCGGTATCAATTTGGCTAGACGCTGATTTAAAAGATTTAAACAAAAGAATAAAATGGAGCAATAAAAGACCTTTGCTGAATGAAGAAAATAACCAAAAAAAAATCAATAAATTATATGATGAAAGAAAAAATATTTATAAACTGGCTAATCATAAAATCAATTGTGACAACCAAAGTAAAGAAAGTATCGCTAAAAAAATTATAACTTTTTATGAAAAATACTAAACTTATTGTTAAAACTAAAAGCAAAACCTATCCAATCTATTTCGGAAATAACATTGTAAATAAAGCGGGTTGGCTAATAAAAAAAAATTTACCTAATGTAAAAAAAATATGCATTATTAGCGATAATAAATTACCTAAGTTATTATTAAAAAAATTAATTAAATCTTTAAAAAAATATGAACTTAAAATTTATAAATTATCAGCGAGCGAAAGGACCAAAAGTTTTAAGGTTGCAAATAAAATTATTGAGCAACTCCTAAATGATAATTTTAATAAGTCGGATTGTGTAATTGCTATGGGAGGTGGAGTTCTTGGCGATTTATCGGCTTTTATATCTAATCTTACTAAAAGAGGATTAAAATTTATTAATATTCCCACTACTTTATTAGCTCAAGCTGATGCTTCTATAGGAGGAAAAACTGGAATTAATTCAAGTCAAGGTAAAAATCTTATAGGAACTTATTACCATCCAGATTTTATATTAAGCGATGTATCAATATTAAAAAGTTTACCGCAAAGAGAAATAATTTCAGGCTATGGTGAAATACTAAAACATTCAATAATTTTGGACAGAAAATTCTTTCTTTGGCTTTTTAAAAATGGCAAAAAAATTATTAATGAAAAAAACAATATTTTTCTAAAAAAAGCGATTATTAAAAGCTGTAAAATTAAATGTAAAGTTGTTAATAAAGATGAAAAAGAAAAAAATTTAAGGATGATTTTAAACTTCGGACATACTTTCGCACACGGTTTTGAAGGTGCAAAAAATTTTTCAAAAAAATTAAACCACGGTGAAGCTGTGTTGCTAGGTATGATGATAGCTAGTGAACTATCTAATAAGAGAAAAAAATTATCACTTAAAGACTTATTGCTAATAAAAAAACATTATCTTAATTTAAAATTACCAATGTTTATTACAAAAACTTTTAAGAAAAATGAAGTTAAAAAAATTATTTATTTTATGAAAAAAGATAAAAAAAACATAGATGAAAAAATTAATTTGATTTTACTAAACAAAATTGGCAAAACAACACTACCTAAAGAATTTTCTTTAAAAAGTGACGAAATTAGAAATTTTTTGAATTCTTACTTTTTATAAAACTTACTGAATTTCTATCTCCAGTGCATGAATTTTATTACTCATTTCATCTTTTAAAACTGAAAAGATTTCCTTATGTGCCATAATTTTACTCATACTTTTTAATTTTTTAGATTTAATTATAATTTTAAGATGAAATTTATTTATATCAAAAGATTTATGCTTACTATGAAGATGAGAATTATCAATTAAAATTATATTTTCTGGATTAATTTTATTATTAACTTTTTCTTTAACTTCATCAAAGAAATTCATTTTTTTGCTTTCAAAATATTAAAACATATAATAGTTTTTGACAATGGAAAATATTTGCGAATGGCAAAATTGTGAGGAAAGTGGACAATTTAAGGCTCCGCTGGAAAAAGATAATAGCAAAAACTATAAATGGTTATGTGAAGAACACATTAAATTATTTAATAAAAATTGGAATTATTTTGAAGGTATGTCTCAAAATGAAATTGAAGATTTTTTAAAATCAGATCTTACATGGCATCGCCCAACACAAAAATTTTCTTCTTCTGATAATTTTTTTAATATTTTATGGAATAATGCCTTAAGTGACAAATTTAATTTTTTTAAACAAGAAAAAATCGTAAATAACTTTACCGATAGAAAATTAAGTGAAAAAGATAAGGATGCTTTTCAAATTATGGGACTTGAATTAAACGCAGATTGGTCAATTATACAAAAAAAATTTAAAACTCTTGTAAAAAAATTTCACCCTGATAGAAACGCAGGTAATAAACAGTTTGAAGATAAATTAAAGAAAATAACTTTGGCTTACAGTCACTTAAAACTGATAATGATAAGAAAGTAGCAGAATAGATATGACAAATTTAACTGAATTAGTTCC
>Ga0208208_100324_pt1 | contig 8193 bp, 6 predicted proteins | sample DeeseametaMP1091_FD_184197 | JGI IMG/M metagenome (GOLD analysis project Ga0208208, IMG submission 184197) | Marine microbial communities from the Deep Indian Ocean - MP1091 (SPAdes) | ecosystem: Environmental > Aquatic > Marine > Oceanic | place: South Indian Ocean | collected 2011-03-02
CGAGGCCAAATTTGGCATAACTTTTCCAATGACTGAAAAAGTTTCTGTGAAAGGAAATGAAGCACATCCTTTTTATATATGGGCAAAAGAAAATCATGGAAAATCTGCTGTACCCAAATGGAACTTTCATAAAATTATTATTAACAAAGAAGGTAAGATTGAAAAAACTTTTAGTTCAATAACTAATCCTTCATCAAAAAAATTTAACGAAATTATTAAAAAACTTATTGTAAATTAAAAATTTTTAATAGAAAGAATTTAATTTTACATTGTATAAATTCAACTAAATACTTAATATTAACATTTGGTTTATCATTTAAAGGCCCGGTATATGGTTTTCGGGAATTTAAATAAAATTTAATAAATAAATCAGATGAAATGCCCCATTTCTTTAAAAAAAATCTTTTCCCTTTATTTCGTTCTAATCCCTTTTTTTTTCGTAACGAGACAGAACCAAAATGATAAACTTTAAAATTATTTATACCTTTAAAAATTCGCACACCTATTTTCCATAATTTCATATTTAAATCGGCATCAGATGCAAAACCAGGATCAAACTCTTTACTAAAGCCTCCGACTTTATCCCATATAGTTTTATGTATTAAATGCGGAGCCCAATGTGTCCCTTGATGATCGAAATAATTGAAGTTATGATAATTATTAAGTAGTTTTGCTTCATCAAATTCATCAGCGGTTGTTCCACAATTAAATTCTAAAAAGCCGCATCCTCTAGGACCCATCATTGTACCTGAAAAATAGTATAAATTAGTTTTTACTTTTTTAATTTCTTCACTTAAAAAAAAATCCCAGTTTGGAAGGAAATACATATCGTCATGGGTATAAATAATATAATCAGTCTCAACTAAACTTGCTGCACTATTACTTCCTTTACAAAGTCCTAAATTTTCAACAGAATGATTAAATTTTATACCGTTATTGCTTAAATATTCTACAGTACCATCGTTTCCTTCATTTACATGAACATTTAAATCGTGTTCATATTTTGAGTTTTTTTTAATGCTGTTCAGACATATTTTTAAATATTTTAAATTATTCCAAGTTGGTACAATAATAGAAAATTTCATAATTATTGAATAGTTAAAGTTTTAAATCTTTTTTTCTACCCAGACTTTAGGCGTTAAATCATTGACAATCTCTAGATCAACATGATATTTAAATTTTTTAGGACCTTTTTCTTTAATATATTCAAATGTTTTTTTTATTCCCTCATAAAGGTCGGTTGTTGTTTTATATTTTAATAATTTTCTTGCTTTGTTTGATGAACACGTTGCGTGTTTAACTTCTTTTGGTCTATCAGGATAGTACTCTGGCTTTAAATTTGATCCTGTGATGTTTGAACAAATCTCCGCTATTTTATTTATTGTAACAAATTCTTCATCTGGCCCTATATTAATAATTTCTCCTACCACTTCTTTACTATCAATTAAAACCAACAAACAATAAATGCAGTCATCTATATAAGAAAAACATCTTTTTTGATTACCATCACCATAAATAATGGGTTTTTTATTTTGCAATAATCGATTAAGCATTATTGAAACAACGTTTCTATAAGGATCGTCATATTTTTGTTTGGGTCCAATTATATTATGAGGTACAGCAATTACCCATTCGATATTATTTAAATTGCATAAACTTTTTAATACCTCCTCACCAGCAACTTTTGAAATGCCATATGGATCAACTGGGCGTGGTTGCATATCTTCGGTAAAAGGCGTTGCCTGACTACCATACCTAGCCATTGATGAACAATAAATTATTCTATTAACTTTGTTATTTATCCCTGCTGTAATAACAGAAACAGTTGCCAAATAATTATTTTTAGTATTTTCCACTGGAGAAAAAACTGACAAGCCTTCGTGCGCTGTTGCAGCACAATGATAAACTACATCAACATTTTTCATAATTTTATTTAATTTTTGCAAATCACAACAATCAAATTTATGAAATTCTAAATTTTTAGGAAGATTATCAAGGGTACCTCCTAACAAATTATCAATACCAATAACTTTATGATGTAAATTTAGTAACTTTTCACACAAATGAGATCCTAAAAAACCTGCGGCACCCGTGACTAAGATTTTTAATTTCCCCATAAAGTCTTATTATTTCTGCTCGGATTAAATACTTTATTAATCATATAGTCAGAAACAATTTGAGAATTAAAAAATTTGTGATATTTAAGCCATCCCCTTTTTGCAATTTTCTTTCTCAAGCTATCGTCTAAAGATAGTTTTTGCATTTTTTCTGATAAATCGTCGATATTTTTATAAAAAACCAATTCATTAGCATTAAAGAAATGGTCAAATTTAGTTTTTTCATCAATAAAAGTTAATAATCCATTTCCGAGCAAAGAAGCTATTCTGTTACTAGAATAATATTTTTTAGGAACTCCTCTACTTAAATTTAATGCCATTTTTGATTTTGATATCACGTTAAAAAAACTATCTGCCCAAATAGGCTGCCTCCCGTTCAATCCGTAAACATCAAATTTTATAGTTGGGTTATTTGCCATTAATGTTTCTAAAAAATCCTCTCTTCCATCTTTTTTGCCTTTCTTTAAAACTCCTCTATTTACTCCATGACTCATTGCAAAGAAAATATCAAAAATAGAATTTGGCATTTCAAAAACTTTTAATCGTTCGACCGAATCGTCAACCGGGATTGGCATATAATGAAAATTAGATCCATTTAAATCAAAATCTAAAACGTCAGGACTTGTTGTGACAAAAGTATTGTCAATAAAATCTAATTTATCTAATACCTTTTTAGTATTTTCATTATAATCAGGACCACTATTAATCAGTGGATCTTCAAACCATTGAGCAATTTTTAAATTTTTATTATAAGTTTTTGCTTCCTCAAGTGTTGAAGCATCAATAAGATCGGCATGACCAATTAACATAAGATCTGGGTTATAATTTTTTACTGAAGATATAATCTTTTTATTTAAACTTCTTCGACCAAATATATCAAAAACACCTCTCCCGATTCTAATCATATCTCTATCACTAAAATTTAAAACACTATGTCCGGATCTTACAAAGCCTCTCGAAAGTTTTTGACCAATTGATACAAAATATAATCTTCCATTATGTCGATCGGCAAAATTAGTAATGTGCATAATTCTCAATTTTTTGGATTGATAAGAGTTAAAACCATTCAATTTTTGTGGTTTAAAAATTTTGTCTCTAATATCATCAATTTGTTTAATTGCCTTAGTTAAATTTTTTGAAAAATTGCTATGTGAAAGTTTACAGATTTTTTTTCTATATTTGTTATCAGTAACTAATTTTTCCAATGATGAAAAAAGACTTTCCTCACTTAAATCATTTAGTATAATTCCGTGGGATATCGTTTCGGGTAGCCCTCCCCTATTACTTACAATAGTAGCACATCCTCTACTACTAGACTCCAAACCTATTCTACCTAGGGGCTCTTGCCACTGTGAACATCCTACGGCAATACTGGCTTTACTATAATAATTTAAAACTTTCTTGTGAGCTAAAAATCCTAATTTAAATAATCTGTCATGATTATAATCGAATTTTTCCCTAGGTTCGTCTCCAATAACATATGCTTTCCAATGTGGATATTTATCTAAAATTTTTATAACTGAAGAACAAAATAAATCATAACCTTTAGAACGGTTCAATTTACCAACAAATAATATAATCTTTTCTTTTTTATCGCAAAACTTTTTTTTATTGACGCTTGGATAAACAACATAAACTTTTTCATGATTAGAAGAAATGTTTAAATCTTTGAAAAACCTATTTTTAGTCCATTCGCTAACAAATATAATAGAACTAGCTTCTTCTAAAATATTTATCCTTTGATCAATTGTAATAGATCCACGAAGCGAGAGTGGGTCGTTATGAAAGTATAAAATTAGTTTCCTATCTTTGCCAATTCTGGAAGCTAAATAATTAAAAACAGCAGGTCTATTATGAATTTCAATAAGATCCGATTTATTTTTATTTTCCAATTTTAAAAAATGATGAGCATATTTAATATTAGAACTTTCAAAAAAATATTTATTAAAACTTATATTTTTGTAATTTGCATAAAACTTTTCTTTAAAATCAGTTGATCCATAAACTGTAGTATTATTCTTATACTTGCTAGAAAGAACTGTATCGTTAACTAAGAGCGATACCGCTCCAGCGTATCGGGGTGAAAAATTTTCTTTATAAGGTAAAAGAATAGAAATTTTTTTCATAAATTTAATTTTAAACCATCATAAGCTGGTAAAACATTTTTTGGAAGCCTCTTCAACAAAAAATCATAGTTAAGATCACTATTAAGATTAGTAAGAATAGTTTTTTTAGGCTTTAAACAACTATGCACATAAAGAGCCTCGTCTAAATTAAAGTGAACAGGACTTTTTTTTATTCTCAAACAATCAATTACTAAATGTTTTAAATTTTGGAATATTTTCATGTTAACGATAGACAGGTCATTACAATCACTTATATAAGCTGTGTTCTCAAAAAAGTAAGCAGTAGTCTTTATAAGTCCGTGTGTTACTTGCTTTGTATTAAAATTAATCTTTTCATTGTATTTTCCTAAAGAAAATATTTTTTTTATTATATTGCCTTTTACAATTGCTGGATAACCATAAAATGATTTAAAACAATAATCGAATCTTTTTTTTAAGTGATTAATAGTTTTTAAATTACCATAAATATTTATTTTCTTTTTATATTTCCAAAAAAAGGGTCTTAATTCAAACAATCCACTAGTTTGATCAGCATGTTCATGCGTGTAAATTACTGAAGACAAATTCTTTATTTTATTGGCAATTAATTGATTTTTTATGTCAGGAGAAGTATCAATCAATATTGAATTATTGCCTTTTAAAATAATAGCCGCACATCTTGTTCTGATATTTTTTTTATTTCTTTTATTACAATTACCCCAAGATCCGTCAATTTTTGGAACACCCATGGAATTACCTGAGCCTAAAATAATTAACTTAGTCTTCATATTAATTTAAAAAGTTTCTTGAAATTATTAGTTGTGCTAGACATAACATATTCCTTTGAAACATTTTTAATCTGAGACAATTTTTCCACAGTATGCACTATGTATGATGGTTCGTTAGACTTGCCTCTATAAGGTATAGGGGCTAAATAAGGTGAATCAGTTTCGACTAATAAATTTTCTATTGGAATAGATGATATCGTATCATCTAGTTCTGTTGAGTTTTTAAAAGTGATAATACCACTTACAGAAATATAGCAGTTTAAATCTATAAGTTTTTTTGCAAAATCTTTGGAACCAGTAAAACAGTGCATTAAAACTTTTAAATTAGAATTTTTTTTTTCACTTTTTATTATTTCATAAGTATCAGTTTCTGCATTACGCGAATGAACAATAACAGGTATATTTAGTTGAGAAGCTGCAGATATGTGTTCAACAAAACTTTCTTTTTGAATTTTTTTATCACTATGATTGTAGTAAAAATCAAGACCAGTTTCACCAATTCCAATGATTTTTTTATATTTGTTTTTTAATTTGAAAATAAATTTGGAATCTATATTTGTATATTTTTTCGATTCATGGGGATGAATACCAAATGTTCCATAAATATTTTTATATTTTTCTACTATTAATTTAATTTTTTCAAAACTTTCTAATGTTGTGCAAATTGTAAGTAAATATTTAACTTGATTATATTCGGCTCTTCTAACCACATCATCTAATTGATTGTAAAGGTTTGGATAGTCTAAATGACAGTGTGAATCGGTAATCATTTAGTGATTTTTTTAAACAATATATCTAATTCTTTAATCTTAATTTCATCAGTTATTATATTTTTACCGTCTAAAAATGAAAAATTTTTTAATTCAGTATTTATATTTAATGCATTCAAAACTTTTGCAGATGCATTAGGAATAATAGGACTTAACAAAATAGAAATTTTTGCAATTTGCTCTAGAGCTATATGTAAAATATTATTCATTTGTTCAATATTATTTTTTTTAAGTTTCCACGGTTCTTCATCATTGATGTACTTATTTGTCAAAAAACTTATATTTATAACGGATTTTATGTAATTATTAAGATTTTGGTTATTCATTTCGTTTTTTAAATCTTTAGTTAAAACCTTTGTTTGTTCAATTAATCTCTTATCAGAATTTGATATATTTTTTGTTTTGCTAACTTTGTTTTTACAATTATTTTTTATGAAAGAAAAAACTCTCTGACATAAATTACCATAGTTATTTGCTAAATCGCTATTAATGCAACTTTCTAGACTTTTCAATGAAATGCTTCCATCGCTACCATGGGATACCTCTTTCATCAAATAATATCTAAGTTCATCGATTCCGTAGGTATCAATTATTTCTAATGGGTTTAAAATATTACCTTTGGATTTAGACATTTTTTCATCACCAGATAATATCCACCCATGACCAAAAACTCTATTTGGCGGCTTTATACCTGCGGCAAGTAAAAAAGCTGGCCAGTAAATTGCGTGAAATCTTAGAATATCTTTTCCAATTACATGTAATGATGCAGGCCAAAAATTTTTATAAAGCACATCATTAGTATTAGGAAAATTAAGAGCACTTAAATAGTTTGTTAATGCATCCAACCACACATAAATTACATGTTTATCATTGTTTGGTACCTTAATACCCCAAGTAAACGATGTTCTGCTTACTGATAAATCTTTAAGTCCGCTTTTTACAAAATTAATGACCTCATTTCTTCTTGAAATAGGAAGTATAAATTTTTTATTTTTATCATAGAATTCTAATAATTTTTTTTCCCAAGAAGATAGTTTAAAAAAAAAGGAATCTTCTTCAACCCACTCTACTGCTGAACCAGAAAAAGTTGAAAATTTTTTTCCATTTTTCTCAACAATTTCATCTGAAGCATAATAGGCTTCATCAGATACTGAGTACCAACCTTTATATTTTGATAAATAAATATCACCAGATTTAACTAGTCTATTCCATAAATCATTTACCGCTTTATAGTGTCTTTTTTCTGTTGTTCTAATAAAATCATCATTAGACAAATTTAATTTTTTTGTTAAATCTTTAAATACTTTAGATATTTTGTCGCAATAAATTAAAGGTTCTAAACCATTTTTTTCAGCAGCTTTTTGAATTTTAAGGCCATGTTCATCAGTTCCTGTTAAGAAAAAAACTTTACAATTATCGTTTCGGTTAAATCTTGCGAAAACATCAGCCAAGATACTTGAATAAGCATGTCCCATATGGGGTTGTCCAGAAGGATAATAAATTGGTGTAGTTATATAAAAGTTATTTTGCTTCATTTTGTAAAATATCTTTAATCCAAATAAAAATATTTTTTTCATCTAAATTAAATCTTCTCATTTCATCAATTTGTTTTAAAATTTTTGATTGATTAAAAAAGTAACTATTTAAATTTTTATTATTATTCAAACATAATTCATTATAAAACTTTTCGATAAAAAGAGAGAGAAAAGAAAGAGTTTCTGGATTTTTTTCATTCTTATATTTTTCAATAAAATGATAAATGCATTTTAGCGTATTTTCTGTAATACTTATATTTGCTTTATCTAAGGCTAATAAATATTTAACTAAGTTTCCAGGTGTATCAAAATAATAATTTTCTATTATTTCATTTATTTCAAATTCATTTTTGTATTGTCTAATAATGTTCGCAAAAATATTTTTTTTCTTAGATATAGTAAGAGCAAATTTAAATTCAGCACAACGTGATTTTACTGTATCTAAAATTTTCGTTGCACTATTATGAATAATAAAAAAAAAGGTATTATTTTGAGGTTCTTCTATAGCTTTTAATAGTGCATTTGATGAATTTAAATTTAGATTTTCAGCATTATCAATCATAATAACTTTTAGATTTCTTGTATAAGTGGATTTATTAAGAAATTTTAATAAATTTCTTATTTGCTCAATTTTAATATCTTTTTCTAATAAATTATTTTCAATTAAAAAAAAATTAGGGTGTACGTTTGTACTTAAAAGTTTATAGCTTAAGTTAGTTTCATCTATGACAAAATCTTTAGTAGAATATTTTCTTTCCTCATTATTTGATAAAAGATAGTTAATAATATGATATGCAAATGTGGATTTACCTAAACCTTTTAGTCCACTCAATAGTATACTATTAGGCAGTTTCTTTTTTTCATAAAGTTTAATAAAG
>Ga0208208_100325_pt1 | contig 8192 bp, 10 predicted proteins | sample DeeseametaMP1091_FD_184197 | JGI IMG/M metagenome (GOLD analysis project Ga0208208, IMG submission 184197) | Marine microbial communities from the Deep Indian Ocean - MP1091 (SPAdes) | ecosystem: Environmental > Aquatic > Marine > Oceanic | place: South Indian Ocean | collected 2011-03-02
GATTTTGATTAAACGGAAACCATTTTTTGGAATCAAATTTTCTAGAATAAATTCCCAAAACCCAATTAAATGATGAACCAAGTATGTTACCCATGCTTGCCGCAAGTAATAAAATGAAATTATTATAAGATTGAGTGGCCATAAGTCCTGCAAGCGTAATTTCTGATGATAAGGGTAAAATAGTAGCTGCTAAAAAAGAAATGACAAAAAGAGTTATGTAACTCATTTAAATAAAATGGTGCAGTCCAAAATATGTGATAAAGAAAATAATAACTAATACTATGATCCCCCAAAGAGCGATATTTTTAAACAATACTTTCGTGTTTGTGTTGCTTGCCAGAAATGCCGGTGCTACCAAAATTAATACGGCAATTAAGTAAATAATATAAAGAAGCTTGGGCTCCATAATTTTTTTTATAATTTAAGAAGAAAATATTATTGGTAGATATAATCCAAGAATATATAGACATATTATAATCAAGGAAGCAATTATCATGGCTCTTACCGGGTTAATTTTCATTTGATAAACCAATAAATGATATTTATTATATAAAGCAAAACACTGTAAAATACGATCATTAGGATCTTTTCTAGATCCGTTTTTTCATTCCAATTAAATTTAAATAATACTGATGGAGTAACCACTATTATGATAACTCCAATAACAATTATAAGTATTGATAAAATTATAAACACATTCATATTTTTTATAATATTTTTTCTTCTTTCTTCCGTATAGTACCATTAAGTATTTTTGAAGATCAAACACGTTAAAGTTAGACCTTTAACGCCATATAGAGACTCCTTTTTAATTATCTTAAATTAATTGGATACAAACGTTCGGATTTTTAAAAGCATGCTTAGAGACTCCTTAATGGAGCGGAGCGACGACTGAAGGTCGTTGCGGAGCGGTGAGTAATTTGTCCGTTAGAAGACTCAATATCTGGACTCTTCTGTGACTCAGTTGGTCACAGCTATTTCTTGACGCTGTCACACTAAAATGATTCAATGTTATTAAGTTAAGTTTAGAAAGATATAAGGGTTGAATGGATAGCTCTAAAAAACCAAAAGATTCTAACACTTTCGTGCTAGAACCTTAAAGTTTGTGACGCTGTTGAAGTACTACCTTCGTCACTGCCACAAGGGCTGTTTAGTACTACTGACCCCTGTTTTCTGCCCGGTAAGCTTGAACCTCTCGGTTTTTCCCCACCTGGCCAGTTAAGAGTTGCCTCTTAAGTCATCAACCATTTAATCACTTTACAATAAATTTTAAATCACTTTTTAATTGTTTTATTTTATTACAACTTGGGGCTGTTGATTATGTGGATAAATAATTGTTCTCAGTCTTAACTATCCATCCTCCTCCTAAAACTTTATCCCCAAATTGATTTTTGGAGTAAAAAACACATGCTTGACCCGGAGATATTCCTGTTTCCAGCTCGTCCAAATTTACTTCAGCACCTGTGTCATTTAGATTTACTTTAGCTTTTACCAGTCTTCCCGTTGATCTTACTTTTATAAATAAATTATTATTATATTCTTCAACATCGCTTAAAAGATTTAAATTTTTAAGATAAATTTTTTTAATGGCTAACGCTACCCTATTACCTACAATTACTTCATTTGTTTTTGCATTAATATTTATCACATACAGCGGTTCTTTATATGCAATACCGATACCTTTTCGTTGGCCAATTGTAAAATTGATTATGCCATCATGTTTTCCAACGATATTGCCTTCGATATCTAAAATATTACCTTTTTGAAAAGACTCTGGCCTAAACTTTTTGATTACAGAGGCATAATTTCCATTAGGTACAAAACATATATCTTGACTATCTGGTTTATCCGCTACATTTAATTTAAGCTCAGATGCAATTTTTCGAGTTTCCTTTTTTTGCATGAGGCCTAAAGGAAATCTTAAAAAATTCAACTGTTCTTGAGTGGTACTGAAAAGGAAATAGCTTTGATCTCTTGTTAGATCTATAGCTCGATACATCTCAGCATTTCCATTTTTTTTAATTCTATTAACATAATGTCCAGTGATTAAAGCATCTGCCTTCATTTCTAGAGCATATGAATATAAATCTCTAAATTTCACAGTTTGATTACATTGTACGCATGGAATTGGAGTTTCCCCCGCAACATAGCTGTCGATAAATGAGTCAATAACATCTTTTTTAAATTTTTTTTGATAATATAAAATTTTATGATCAATATTTAACTGTTGCGATACTCTTTTTGCATCTAAAATATCTTGGCCAGCACAACATTGCCTGCTCTCTTTAGATGATTTAGCATCATCATAGAGTTTTAAGGTAATTCCAATAACGTTGTAACCATCTTTTTTCATGAGACCTGCCACTGTAGAAGAATCCACGCCGCCCGACATAGCAACCACAACTTTTGTATCTTTAGGTCGCTTCAAAAAACCTAGAGAATTAAATTTTTTTGATTTAATATTCATTAAATTATGTATATGTTCTAATACATAAAATAATACTTTTCCATAAATGTTTTTAAACTATGAACCAGGAGATTATGTAATAAACCCTGAATATAAGAGTTGGGGTATTGGACAAATTCAATCAATAATTAATAATAAAGTAACAGTTAATTTTGAAAATGTGGGTAAGAAGACTATAAACAGTAACGAAATTCTTTTAGAAAAAATTGATAAAATTGAATAATTTAAATTTAAAAAATATTGCAGAAGAACTCCTGGATACATTCCTAGAGGCTGGAAAAATAGCTAAAGAGATTAGTCGCCGGGGAGTAAAAATTACTATTAAAGCTGACAAATCACCAGTAACTGATGGTGATCTGGCTGTTGATCAACTCCTGAGAGATAAAATTGCAAATTTAACTCCAGATATACCTATCATTTCTGAGGAAACGGTTAGTATAGGAATAAAAAATCAAAATAAAACTTTTTGGTTAATTGATCCGATAGATGGAACCAAAGCTTACATAAAGAAAAAGGATGAATATACTTTAAATGCAGCCTTAATAATAAACTTAAAACCTGCTGTTGGTATCATTTATGCTCCAGAAAAAGACAGATTATTTTTCTCATACGGCAAATATCTTGCATTTGAAATGAATAATGGGGAAAAAACAACTTTAAATTGTAAAAAAATAAACACTAATGAAATAATCGCTTTAGTGAATTCAGACAAAACTCCTAGTGAGGTTTTAAATATTTATAAAAAATATAAAGTCTCACAAACAATCGAGATGTCTAGTTCGTTCAAATTTTGCGTTTTAGCCGCAGGAGAGGCAGATATTTATGCTGCCAAGGCTAGAGCGTTTGAGTGGGATATTGCTGCTGGCCATACAATTTTAGAACATGCAGGAGGTTTAGTTACCACTCACGAAGAAAAAAAAATTTTATATGGTAAGAAAGATTATAAAAACTTACCCATTATTGCCAAAAGATCATTAAATTTAGAAAAATAAATTTCTATCTCAAGTTGTATAATTTTCTTAAATCTTTTACTTTTTTTTAATTTAATATAAAGATAGAATTATCTAAGTTTTCTAGGGAGATTCGATGATTAAAACATTGTTAGTATTAACAGCGCTTGGCGTGATGATATCTGGGTGTTTCATGGTGCCCATGGCCTTCATAGGTCCAGCCGCTTCTGGTTTTAGTACAGCGTCATTAGCACAGTCAGCTGTTACTACGGGCGCAAGTTATATGGTGAAAAAAAGCACGGGTAAAACAATTACTGAGCACGCTTTTGATACAATCAATCCTGATATCTTTAAACAATCATACATTCCTGAAGAAAAAGAAAATGTCACTACACTAATTTTTCTGAAGTCAAAGCCTATCAAATAAACAAAAAATAAAATTAAATCTAACTCAAGATGTTAAAGACAATACTTATTATAGTGCTATCTGTTGCTTTATTCGGCGTCTTATTTTTTTTGTATATGAAAAGATCTTTAAAAAAAAAACTGGACTATTATTTGACTAAAAATAACAAAAAAACATAAAAAAAACCTTAGCTCTTAATTAAATCATCTTACAAAATTTTTTAAATTCTTCTTTTGGAATTTCTAAAACTTTTTTCGAAATTTCGTAACTAAAACCAGATCTTGCGAGAATTGAGATATCTTTTTTATAAAATAATGGTCTATTACTCTCTTCTCTACATGGTCCTATTCTTCTTCTTTTGCATATCTTTATTGCTGAAAAAAAATCAGGATCCGATTCATTTTCTTTAATTTTAGAGATGCTGGCTTTTATATATTTTTCATCTATGCCCTTTGTAATAAGACTGTACCTAATTTTATTTAAAGAATATCCTCTTCTTAATAAATCTTTGGTTTTGACATCAGAATAATATTTATCACTTATCAGTTTTTGATCTTCTAATGTTGAGATCACTACATCAATTAAATTAAATAGTTCTTTTTTGTTGGATATTTTTTGATTTTTTTTTAAAAATTTTTTGAATAGATAGATTCTTAATTGCTGTTTTGAAGGACTATATTTTTCTAAATAAGCATAGGCAAAGTTCCTTATTTCATTAATTGTTGTTTCTAGATCTTTCTTATTTTTTATAGGATTCACAATTTTTATATACTATATTCTAGATTTAATTTTATATGCTAATCCAATTTCAAAGCTACTTAACATTTGAAACCATTTACCTATGGGCCAATTTTGGTGTTTTGCCCTTTTGGCTTATGCTAATTTTTATTCCAAATTCAAAAATTACTCAAATATTTATTAATTCAGTAATCTTGCCTCTTATTTTAGCCTGCGCCTACTGCTACACAATTTATCAAACTATTCTATTAGACGAACCTATATTTGAAGTTTTTAAACTATATTTAAGCTTAGACAATCTCTATACAGTATTTGCAACTGAAAGTTTTTTATTAGTATTCTGGTTGCATTTTTTAGTGCTAAATCTTTTCTTGGGTTCTTGGGTATCCAGAGACGGAATAAAATATGGTATGCCTCGTGGTTTGACTTCTATACCTTTAATTTTAATTTATTTTACCGGTCCTTTAGGACTTGTTTTGTACTGGATGATAAGAATCTTTTACGCAAAAAAACTGGGATTTCATGATTAAACCATTCGAGTTTTATTTTGATTTCGCAAGCCCCTATACTTTTATAGCTCATAAGAAAATTAGAAAAATTGAAAAAGAAAATTCAATCAAAATGAAATACATGCCAATTTTGTTAGGCGGTCTCCTCAAATCAGCTGGAATTAAAGCTAATGTCGATATCCCGATTAAAGCGAAATACATGATTAAAGATTGTAAATTATGGGCTGAAAAATATAACATTATATTTAAATTCAATAACTACTTTCCAATTAAAACTTTAGATTTAATGAGGTGCGTTTTAGTTGCAGAAAAAAAAAACTTTGCTCAGAATTTTATTAATAAAATTTTCGACGCTATTTGGAAAGATGGACTTAATTTAAATGATAATACAATTGTCGAAAAATTGCTAAAAAATCTAGATATAAATCCTAAAACTTTTCTAATGGAAGCGGTCGATCCTAAAATCAAAGATGAGTTAAAAAAAAGAACTGATGATGCATATAAAAAAGGTATATTTGGAGCACCTTCATTTATAGTTAATAATAAGATGTTTTGGGGCCAAGATCGTTTAGAGTTTGTGCTTAATGAAGCAAAAAAATGATAAACCTAATCTTTATTAAACAATTATGCAAAGTTCATGAAAGAAATAAATAGTATAGTTAAAACAAGTTTTTTTAAAAAAATTTTCATAAAAATTTGTAGAATTCTAGGGTATGAAATAATTGATCAAAGTAGTTTTTACGTTCCAACTCAAAAAAAATCTCTTAACGAAAATTTAAATATTCAAGGAAAAAAATCAATTACACTTCCTTTGGGAGAAACGAAGGTTTCGCGTAAAGTTAAAGCATTAACGATAATTTATAGATCTTGTACTAATATTAATATGTTGACACAAAATAAAAAAAGATTATTCGATAAAGAAAAGTCTGAATATACTTTTAGATCCTTAAATTCAATAATTGTATCACTAAACCAAGCTAAAAAATCTTTTCCTCAAATTGAATTTGATGTAGTGATTGTCGACTATAATTCTAAAAAAAGTGACTTGGATCAAATGCAAAAACAATTAAATAAATCATATTTCAAGAATTCAATTATTTCATTAAATCTTAATGAATTTAAAGATAAAATTAAAAAGGTTAACGCAGAAAATAAAGATGTAACAGAAAATCAAATGTCAAATATGTCAAATATCCACAAATCTTTGTTGATAGCTAAAAATCAATGCAAAGATCTAGTATATTTTGTTGAAGATGATTACCTTCATCAGCAAGAAGCTATTAGGGAAATGATTTTTGCTTATGAACGTATAGCATCACAAACTAATAGAGAATTAATTTTATGCTCAACTGACTATCCTTATTTGTACACCAAGATAGATCCTACCAATATTTTCCTAGGTTCGACAAAACACTGGAGAGTAGTTGGTGAAACTTTATGTACATTTCTTACCAGCTTAAATATACTGCAAAAACACTGGGATAAATTTATCTCCATGTGCCAATTTGAACATTACCCATTTGAACAACCACTCCACGATATATATAAGTCAGAATATTGCTTATCGCCAATTCCATCGTTGGCTCTTCATTGTACAAATGTAAATTCTATCTATGGACTTTCTCCTACCATGAATTGGAAAAAGATTTGGGATGAAAACGAAAATTATTGAAAATTAAGAATACACAATAAAAAACAGCCTTTACTAATAATTTAAATAAAGGCTGTTTTTATTAGGTTTATTTATTAAACATTTCCTTAAGAGCTTTTGCTGGTAAAAACTTGACTTTTTGAGAAGCAGCAATTTGTATTTGCTCGCCAGTTCTTGGGTTACGACCTACTCTAGCCTTTCTTTTAGCTACCTTATAGGTACCAAAACCAGCAATTTTAACCTGCTCATCGCTTTTTAAGCAGTTTAAAATAATCTCAGTAATGCCGTCAAATGTACGCTCTGCATCAGCTTTGTTGAGATTCATAGAAGTTGATATTTTTGCAACCAGTTGTTTTTTGTTCATTTAGCCTCTTTTTGTGGTTTTTTTGTACTCTTCTCATAAATGCCAAGGAAATCAACATTTTTTTTAGTATTTATCTGAGATATCAACACTATATGTATGGTTGCGCGTCAAAAAATGCTTATTTTATTGGTTTTTTTGAATTTATTGAGTTTTTTTTAAAACAAACCAAGATCTTTTAAATCGTTAAAAGTCACGAAAAACATCAAAGAAAATAACAAAAATAAACCGATTCGAAATAATCCTTCTTGGGTTTTTTGGCTTAACGGCCTACCTAAAACTTTTTCAAAGAAATAAAACATCAGGTGTCCTCCATCAAGCATAGGAATTGGAAATAAATTTATCAATCCCAAACTGATTGAAATATAGGCCATTATACTCAGAAAGGGCACCACCCCGTACTCTGCTACCTGCCCAGTAATTTTGGCTATTCTTATCGGTCCACCCAATTGAGAGGAATCTGCTGATCCAATCAACATGTTTCCTAAATACTTGAGTGAAGTAACGCTCACAAACCAAACTTCTTTAATTGAATAGTATATAGCTTTACTTGGACCCAACCGCTGTTTTTTAAATTCATTATTTAAGGGAGACAACTTTATTCCTATCATCCTTTTCTTAACGGAATTTCCTAAGGAATCTTTGCTTTGTACTAAATTGGGTTTAACGTACAAAGTAACTTCTTGATTATTTCTTAATACAGTAAATTCAATTATTTCCGCAGTCGAAGTACTTATAAAAGTAGAAACTTCTAAAATACTCTGAACTTTATTATTATCTATAGAAATTATCTTATCATTTTTTTTTATACCAGCTTCATATGCTGGACTATTAATTGCAACTTCGACAACAACAGATGGTGTAAAATCTTTTCCAACAAACATATTAATCATTGAAAAGATTATTATAGCTAAAACATAATTAGCTAAAGGACCTGCGGCTACAATTAAGGATCTTTGATATAAAGGTTTTAAGATAAAGAGTTTATTTCTATCTTCCTCGCTATACTTATCAATAATTTCTTGTTGTTCGGTTTGACTAAATACATTACGGTCGCCAAAAAATTTAACATAACCTCCCAAAGGAATCCAACACACTTTCCATCGAGTT
>Ga0208208_100327_pt1 | contig 8162 bp, 8 predicted proteins | sample DeeseametaMP1091_FD_184197 | JGI IMG/M metagenome (GOLD analysis project Ga0208208, IMG submission 184197) | Marine microbial communities from the Deep Indian Ocean - MP1091 (SPAdes) | ecosystem: Environmental > Aquatic > Marine > Oceanic | place: South Indian Ocean | collected 2011-03-02
ATGAGTACACACCTAAAAGTTGGATGAGAGGTAATTCTATCCAAGTAGCTTACACAATAGGTGGAGTAGGACTTAAATATGCGCGGACAAAGTATGACAATACTGCGTTTTCTTTTGATGCGAAAATTCCAAGAGAATCGCAAATTGTTGCAATATCATTAGCATTCTAAAAATTTAAAAGAAGTTATTCTTTAGAAAAACCGGCCTTTTTAAGGCCGGTTTTTTTTTGAATATACTAATTCCCCCAAAACCCTTAATATGTAGCAATCTAAGTTTACGGACGTTATGTTCGGTGATTCCACCCAATGCTAGGATATTTGCTTTGCTTGAGCGTGATAAATAATTAAATTTATATACATTAAGAAAGTTTAATGATTTTTCTACATAAAAAATAGGGGAAAGAAATATAGCCCGACATTGTTGTGAAATTTTTTCCCGAATTTCTTTTTGGCTATGGGCAGAACCTAAAATTGTAAGATTTTTATTTTCTAAATTAAGAAATTTTTTTGTTTTATTGAAGGAAGGAATGTAAATGCCGTCAGCTCTTACTTTTAGTGCTAATTTAATATCGTTTGAAACAAAGAGCTGATATCTTTTTTTTTTACACGCTTTTGCTATTTTAATTAATTCAGTTTCTCTCTTTGGATTATTATAATTTCTGTAAACAACACCTATATTTGTGATATTATTTTCAAATATTTGATTATGGTATTGATCTAGGAAAATAAATAAATTTGGTAAATATTTATGCATATATGCGTACAAAGATTAAACTTTGTAAAAAATAAAGTTAAAGAAATTATTGATAGAAAACAACTGAAAACTACTCCACAAATCATAGCAGTGACAAAGTCGTTTCCTTTAAACAAAATTACCCCGTTACTAGAGATGGGGCATATTCATTTTGGGGAAAATAAAATTCAAGAGGCAGAAAGTAAATGGCTTAATGTTAAAAATAAATATAAAAATTTACAACTTCACATGCTTGGTAAATTACAATCCAACAAAGCCAAAAAAGCAGTTAAATTGTTTGATTATATTCACTCGCTTGATAATGCAAAGTTAGCTACGAAACTTAGTCAGTACGAGAAAGAACTGGGTAAAAAAACTAAATTATTTATACAAGTCAATATTGCTGAGGAAAGTCAAAAGTCTGGAGTTTTATTAGATGATCTTAATCGTTTTTATAACTTTTGTATTAAAGAACTGTCTTTAAATATTACTGGCTTGATGTGTTTGCCACCAATAAATTCAGATTCTAATAAATATTTTCAAATTTTAAAAAAAACTTCTGAGAAACTTAATTTAACAGATCTTAGTATGGGGATGAGTGCTGACTACGATCAAGCTATATTAAATGGATCAACCTACTTAAGATTAGGAACGGCAATTTTTGGAGCACGAACCGTTTAACCAATTGAGATTTTTGTTTTATTATTAATTAACGGTAATATTTTTAAAAAATCTTTTTTCGCTATAGCTACACATCCTTCGGTTGGTTTATATTTATCGTCAGTTATATGTAAAAAAATTGCACTTCCTTTTTCCTTAATGACTGGGCTAAAGTTGTATTTTATGTTGATGAATAAATCATAAATTTTATCTTTTCTATAAAGTTTTTCTGCTCCATATTTAAAAGGGAAACTAATTTCTTTATTGTACTTTTTACTTCTACTATCATCACACCATCCCATTTTTTTTTTAATAATTTTTTTTTTTATTTTACATTTTAGCGGTTTGTTATTATCTTTTCTGTAGTAAAACGTACCAAGTTCAAATGTTCCTTTTGGTGTTGCTAAATCTCCTTCTTTTTTTGCACTGGTTATTCCGGATTTACCAATAGCACATTTTAATTTATAATCTTTATATAATAGTAAATGTTTTTTTATTTTAATATTCATAATAACTTTTTTTAATGGATCAATTAACTATATCAATTTTTGGAAATAAAATCTTTTCAGAAATTATAAATGAAATAAAGTTATTCTCTAAATTTAAACTTAAATTTTATGACAATTTAGATTTATGCACAAAGGACGCTGTGAACCATGATCAATTAGTTATTTTCTTCATCACTGAAGCAAACAAACAATATTACAAAAAAATAGAAAATAACAGTTTTCCACTGATTGTTATTACCAATTCTACAATACCAAAAAACATATTATCGAGCGATTTTGTAGATCAATTGAATATGCCTTTTAGTGTACTGAATTTAGAAAAAAAAATTGTTTCGCTTTTAGCAAGATATAAATTTAAAAAAAGTTCTTTAATTAATTTATGTGGCTATACAATAGATAAAAATAAACGCAGGATTAAAAAAAATAATTTAATACTTCAGCTTACAGAAAAAGAAATTAACTTTCTTATTTTATTTAGTCAAAACAACCAACCACTCAGTAGAAATTTTATTTTAAAAAATGTTTGGAATTATTCTTCAAAAAGTGAAACTCATACTGTTGAAACTCATATTCATCGACTTAGAAAAAAATTTTTAGAAAAATTTAAAGATAGTAATTTTATTAAAAATAATGACAAGGGGTATTATATTTGAAAAAAAAGTTACGAAATTTTATTGCCAAGGATCTATTTTCTACAAAATATAAAAAACGTATAGTTAGATCCAAAAAAGGGAAGGGGAGTTATAAAAGAAAATCTAAAAATTTAAATAAGATCAGATAGTTTTTTTTTAGGTCTGGCACCTAGGATTTTGATTATTTCAGCAGCGGACTTTGTTCCTAGTTTTAAGGATTTTTCAAATCCCATTTTATTGATAAACCCATGAACAAAGCCTGAAGCAAATAAATCGCCCGCTCCGGTGAGATCAACTACTTTTTCAATTTTTTCAGATGGTACTTTAACTATTTCTTTTTTATGAACTAAAGTGACTCCTTTTTCACCCATGGTGATCACAAAAATTTTATTTAAAGTAGATAATTCTTGGATAATCTTTTCTATGTTATCGTACTCAAATAATGATTTAAATTCTCCCTCATTACCAAATAGTAAATCTATTTTATTTTTAGTTAGATCTAAAAATTCTTTTTTATATCTTTCTACACAAAACACATCTGATAATGATAAAGAAACTAAAGTTGAGTTTTTGATTGCAATTTCAATTGATTTGCTGATTGCATTTTTTGCTTCCGGCGTGTCCCATAAATAACCTTCAATTAATATTAATTCGGATTGTTCTATTTCTTTATGATTAACTTCTTTTTCACTTAATTTGTTGGCAATTCCCAAATAGGTAGTCATTGTTCTCTCTCCATCCGGGGTTATAAAAACAAAACAAATGCCAGTTGAATCTTTATATGTTTCATTATTAAAATTAAATCCAACATTTTCTTTCCTTAAATTTTCAAAATATTTTTTACCGAATAAATCATTATTCAACTTTCCAATAAAATAAACTTGATTACCAAAAGAAGACAATCCAACAATTGAATTTGCTACGGAACCTCCAGCAATAAATTCAGATGGTTTAACTTCATTTTGTAATTTTTTTAATTCATCTTCATTAATTAATTTCATGGTACCTTTTTGAAGATTGTGTGACTTGAGAAAATTTTCATTAACTTTGCAAACTGCATCAACAATTGCATTTCCAATTCCCAAAGCTTTATTTTTTTTAGACATACTTTGTTTTATCTTTGAAATTACAATTTTTAAATACAACACATTTATTACATAATGGATTTCTCGCTTTACAGGTATATCTTCCGTGTAAAATTAATAAGTGATGAGCAATTTTTAAAAATTGTTTAGGGACCACTTTCATCAGATTTTGCTCAACTTTTTCAGGAGTTTTACCTGGTGCAATTAATGTTCTATTACTTACTCTAAATATGTGGGTATCAACTGCTATTGTGCTTTGACCAAAAGCCACATTGAGTATTACATTTGCTGTTTTTCTTCCTACTCCTGGTAATGTAATCAAGTCTTCAAATTTATTTGGGACCGTACAGTTATATTTGTCAATTAAGATTTTAGATAAATTATAAATATTTTTTGCTTTATTTTTGTAAAGACCAATACTTTTAATATAGGACCTTATTTTATTTTCACCGAGTTTAGCAAATTTATCTGGACTATTTGCAATTTTAAATAAATTATTAGTTACATTGTTAACACTTTTATCTGTTGCCTGGGCAGATAAGATTACAGCAATTAATAAAGTGAAATTACTTGAATATTTAAGATCACTTTTGGGTTTTTTAATTTTTTTACTTAGTTTTAAGAAAAATTTCTTAATTTGTTGAGGATGCATTAAATATTCAAAACATCTCTCATTGAATAGTAACCTGGTCGCTTTTTGGTAAGCCATTGAGCTGCGTGCAGCGCTCCTTCTGAATATAAAGATCTATCATATGCATTGTGTGTTAAATTAATAACTTCCATATTATTTGAGAAAAGCACCGAATGATTTCCAACTATTTCTCCTTTACGTTTAGAACTAAAATTAATTTTTTTACCAAAAGGAAAATTATTTTTATTAAGTGATTTTTTCCCCATAATCTTTTTTAAAGATTTTCCTCTGCCTTTTGCCGCTCCTTCGCCAAGCATTAAAGCAGTACCTGAAGGATAATCTTTTTTGTGTTTATGATGTTCTTCCATTATTTTAATTAAATATTTTGATCCTAAAGATTTAGAAGTTAATTCAGCAAGATATATTAATACGTTTATTCCTAAACTCATATTTCCAGCTTTTAGAACCGGTATAAATTTCGAAATATTTTTAATATATTTTTCTTGTTTTAGACCAAATCCTGTTGTGCCAATTACAACTTTTTTTCTTAATCGTTTGGCAATTTTTAAAACTTCTATTGTGCAATTTGGAGTTGTAAAATCGATAATTACAGAAGTATTTTTAAAGGCATTTATAGAATTTTTTTGTATTTTTAAATTTCCAATTTTTCTTTTTTCTCCTATTTTTCCTTCGGTTACGCTAACAATTTGTATCTGTTTATTCTTTTTGATTGTTTTAATTAATTGTGTACCCATTCTTCCCAGACAGCCTGTTATTGAAACTTTTAATTTTTTCATATTTTATGATTTCCAAAATCTTTTTGCTTTTTCAAAAAAGTTCTTAATACTCGGGTTTGTTTTTGTATCTTCTAATTTTTTAAATTGTTCTAGGAGATTTTTTTGTTCTTTGTTCAGAGAAACAGGAACTTCTGTTACTGCTCTAATATATAAATCACCATAATCTTTGTCTCTAATAATTGGCATTCCTTTTCCTCTCAACCTAAACTGTTTTCCATTTTGAGTTCCTGCTGGGATTTTTACCTTAGCTTTTTCACCGTCTATTGTTGGAACTTCAACTGTTGTACCTAGTGTAGCGTCAGCTAAAGAAATGGGGAATTCGTAAAAAAGATTTTCCTCAGATCTTTGAAAAATACTATGAGCTTCTATCGACACAAAAATATATAAATCCCCATTTACACCTCCCTTTATACCCGCTTCTCCTTTGCCTGATAACCTAATTCTTGTTCCATCATCAACGCCTTTTGGTATATTGGTGAATATTTTTTTTCTAGTTTGTTTTTTCCCCATACCTCTGCATTCTTTACATGGACTAGAAATTTGTTCTCCTGAACCACTGCATTCTGGACATGTTTGCTGAATTGTAAAGAAACCTTGACTAGATCTTACCTGACCTTGACCACCACACATTGAACATGAAGCTGGCTTTGATCCTGGTTCTCCACCATATCCATCACATCTTCCACATTGTTCTGATGAAGAAAAATTAATTTCATGCTTTTTTCCATGGTAAGCATCTTCTAAAGAAATTGATAAATCATATCTCAGATCTTCACCTCTAAAACTCGAAGATCTTCCTTGCCTTCTTCCTCTTGTTTCACCAAAGCCTTCAAAAAAATCTTCAAAAATATCAGAGAAAGAAGTGGAAAATTGTGAGAAATCAAAGTTTTCAAAACCACCTCTTCCTGGCCCACCTTCAAAGGCGGCATGTCCAAATTGATCATAGTTTTTCCTTCGCTTTTTGTCGGAGAGTACATGATAGGCTTCACTTGCTTCTTTAAATTTATTTTCAGAAGCTTTATCGCCTTTGTTTTTATCTGGGTGATATTTTAGAGCTGATTTTCTGTAAGCTTTTTTTATATCTTCTGGTGAAGTTGATTTGATAACACCCAAGACTTCGTAATAATCTCTTTTTGCCATAAATTTATTGACATCTTTATATCTTTAGTCTTAGGCGCTCTTCTCTTTATCTTCTTTATCTTTATCATTCTTATCTTCTTTTACTTCCTCAAAATCTGCGTCAACAACATTGTCTTTATTCTTATCTTTACTTTCTGAACCCTTGTTTTGTTGAGCACCTTTTTTACTAGTATCTTTTTGCTGACTTTTATATACAGCCTCCCCGAGTTTCATAGAAGATTGGATTAAAGCCTGTGTTTTTTTCTTTACTTCTTCAGTATCAGTACCCTTAAGCGCATTTCTTAAATCAGAAATTCCGGTTTCTATGGCCTTTTTATCAGTATCAGAAATTTTACTTCCATGCTCTTTAAGGTTTTTTTCTGTAGTATGGATGATTGTGTCAGCTTGATTTCTAGCGTCTACTGTTTCTCTTTTCTTTTTATCAGACTCTTTGTTTGCTTCAGCATCTTTTACCATTTTATTAATTTCTTCATCGCTAAGTCCGCCAGAGGCTTGAATTTGAATTTTTTGCTCTTTGCCTGTCCCTTTATCCTTTGCTGAAACACTTACTATTCCATTTGCGTCAATATCGAATGTTACCTCTATTTGTGGAATACCTCTTGGAGCAGATGGTATTCCAACTAATTCAAAATTACCTAACAATTTATTATCAGCTGCCATCTCTCTTTCACCTTGCAAAACTCTAATAGAAACCGCTGGTTGATTATCTTCGGCGGTGGAAAATACCTGGCTTTTTTTTGTTGGTATAGTTGTATTCTTTTCAATAAGTTTTGTAGAAACAGCTCCCAATGTTTCAATTCCTAATGACAATGGCGTTACATCTAAAAGCAGAACATCTTTTACATCGCCCTGCAATACACCAGCTTGAATAGCTGCGCCCATTGCAACAACTTCATCTGGATTTACACTTTTGTTTGGTTCTTTTCCAAAAAAGGTTTTAACGCTTTCAATTATTTTTGGCATTCTAGTCATTCCACCAACAAGAACTACTTCGTTGATTTCAGCAGCGCTAAAACCAGAATCTTTCAGTGCTGTTTTACATGGGGGAATTGTTTTTTTAATTAAATCCTCAACTAGAGCTTCTAATTTTGCTCTGGTTAATTTTATATTGATATGCTTTGGTCCGGTTTTATCTGCGGTAATAAATGGTAAATTTATTTCGGTTTGTGTTGTTGAAGAAAGTTCGATTTTTGCTTTTTCAGCAGCTTCCTTAAGTCTTTGTAAAGCTAATTTATCAGTTCTTAAATTTATTCCATTATCTTTTTTAAATTCATCAACTAAGTAATTTACAATTTTGTCATCAAAATCTTCTCCACCTAAGAAAGTGTCTCCATTTGTTGATTTCACTTCGAAAACACCGTCACCAATTTCAAGGATTGATAAATCGAACGTACCACCACCCAAATCATATACAGCTATTTTTTTTCCAGCCTTTTTATCTAGCCCGTAGGCTAGAGAAGCTGCAGTGGGTTCATTAATAATTCTAAGAACTTCTAAGCCAGCTATTTTACCCGCGTCTTTAGTTGCTTGTCTTTGTGAATCATTAAAGTAAGCGGGTACGGTAATTACTGCTTTTTTAACTTCTTGTCCTAAATATTTTTCTGCTGTCTCTTTCATTTTTTGCAAAATGAAAGCTGATATTTGTGATGGCGAATATTTTTTGCCTCTTGATTCTAACCAAGCATCATTATTGTCCGATTTGATAATTTTAAATGGTACTCTTGCAATATCTTTTTTAACGTATTTATCTTCAAAATTTCTTCCCATTAATCTTTTTACAGCGAATAGAGTATTCTCTGGATTAGTTACAGCTTGTCTTTTAGCTGATTGACCAACTAATATTTCGTCATTTTCGCCAAACGCTACTACGGAAGGTGTTGTCCTTGCTCCTTCAGCGTTCTCTATAACCTTTGCTTGCCTACCATCCATAATGGCGACGCACGAATTGGTGGTTCCTAAATCAATTCCTATAACTC
>Ga0208208_100350_pt1 | contig 7965 bp, 4 predicted proteins | sample DeeseametaMP1091_FD_184197 | JGI IMG/M metagenome (GOLD analysis project Ga0208208, IMG submission 184197) | Marine microbial communities from the Deep Indian Ocean - MP1091 (SPAdes) | ecosystem: Environmental > Aquatic > Marine > Oceanic | place: South Indian Ocean | collected 2011-03-02
TTAAGAATGGCGAGTGGCCAACAAGCGGAGCGAAGAGCACAGTCGCATCAAGGAGAGTCGAATCACGTCGCATGCAGCTTCAAAGTTCACGAGACACATGCACCCAACACCGCTTACACATTCCCAGCAGACACAGTCACCTCCCATGCCGTTGACAAATTCAGCAGGTACATGCAACCAAGACCACCGGCCACACAGCCGTACCATCCAATGTCACCTGCCATGGCTTCACCGCCTTACAAAGTAGCATGCACATGCAAGGATCAACGTTCCACCAATCCTTGTAACGTCAAAAATTCCCTTCTCCATAAACTTTCCCTTCCCCCTTTCGTTCTGCTGAACGATCTTCAAGAGGAACAACAAAATTCCACAACATATCTCCACCGCTGACCAGCAAACCAAGCACGCTGGAAAGCCACATCACACCACCACACCCAAAATGACTCAGCCCGGCGAGACGTTCTGCAAGCTGGCTGCAACCGAGATGCTCAGCCCTGACATAACCCCGCCAGCTCTCTGCTTGACAGCGTCAACGAATCTAACCTCCTCCAACTATGCTTGGAGATGCATGCAGAATACCCCAACCAACACTGCTGTCGTTTTGCTCACAGCGTTTGCAAAAGACAAGGCAACCACTACCGGCACACATGCTTGTCAACTTCCCCCTACCTAAACGTCTACTATTCTGCCCAGCCTGAGGTGCATACAAGGTTCAGCTTCAAAAGCAGTCCCGATTCGGCTGAGAGATGGTGATGGTGGTGCAGATCCGACTCACTCGCCAATTCAACATGCACTTGAATCAACCTTGAGCAACGGCCAATGCTCAAGTCTGAAGAATCCATGCCTACGTTGTCGAGAGTACAAGAAGGACATAGGATCGCCTATCGACAGCGTGAGCACAACTGCTGGCCGCTCTGCAGGTGCACACCAAACCGCCGGAATTCTCCTCTAATCACCGTTGAGCTACGACCTTTTCTGCATAAGGTCTCGCTTACGTGGTAACAAAGGTCCATGCGCAGAGAAAGGGCTATCAAGCCAGCTATTGGCCGCGCTGAGTGCAACCAAATTCATCAATCTGTGGTACAAAGTAGGTTGACTTTCCCTCTCATCACGGCACACGTTCAACGAACAGCGTTGAGGCACAACTTTCTCTGCATAAAGTCTCGGCTGCGTGATAGTAAAGGTCCATGCGCAGAAGAAGGGCTATGAAACGAGCTATTTTTACGCTGAGCACATCTAAATTGATCGATCGGTGGTGCGAAGTAGGTTACCTTTTCCTTCAACCGCGGCTGACGCTCAACAAACACCGTTGAGCCACGACTTTTTCTGCTCAAACTCCCAAGTGCGTGTTACCAAAGTTCCTGTCGAATAGAATGGGCTGTCATATGAGCTAGCGGTCACGCTGAGCACATTTAAATGGATCGATCTGTGGTACAAAGTAGGTTGACTTTTCCTCTATTCACCGTTCACACTCAACGAACAGCATTGAGGCACAACTTTCTCTGCATAAACTCTCGGCTGCGTGATAACAAGGGTCCATGCGCAGAAGAAGGACTGTCAAATAAGCTATTGGCCGCGCTGAGCACATTTAAAGGGATCGATCTGTGGTACAAAGTAGGTTGACTTTTCCTCTAATCACGGTTGAAGCTCAACAAACAGCGTTGGGCCACGACCTTTTTCTGCGTAAACGTTCAAGTGCGTCTGAATAAACATCAGTGCGAAGGAAAAGGGCTGTCAGATGAGCTACTGGCCACGTTGAGTGCGTTCAAATTGATCGATTCGCAGTACGAACTCATATACATCTCCACGGAGGAATTTCTTATGTTCGAGCTTGCATGGACCACCTGCAGGCCAAACGAGTGTGTAAGTCTTCACTCCGCACTTAAGAATGCTTCATTGGGAAGGCAAAAGAGGCATGAAGCGGAAGCTGGTTTCCCCGTACAGTAGTCATGGAGGTCGGGAGCTGATCTACTTCTTCACGATGGATTTCCTTGAGTTCGAGCTTGCATGGGACACCTGCAGGCCAAACGAGTGCCTATACCGTCGCAACAATGATAAGAGATCGTGCAGAGGCAGGTAAAAGAGGCCTAAAGCAGAAGCAAGCCGGACCATACAGTGATTTAGAAGGCTGGAGCACATGCATAGTTTCACAGTGAACTTCTGCTGTTCGAACATGCATCTGACACCTGCAGGCCGAACGAGTGTCTAAACCATCGCAAGTATGATAGAAGTCCATGCAGAGGAAGGCTAAAGAGGCTTAAAGCAGAAGCAAGCACGCCGGTACGGTGATTGTGGAAGGCTGGATCACATGCGTGCCTCTACGATGAACTCCCGCTTTTAGACATGCATGTGACACCTGCAGGCCAAACGTGTGTCTAAGTCTTCGCTCAGCACTTAAAAGCACTTCGTCGGGAAGGTGAAAGAGGCTTGTCCAGCTGCCAAGTCTGGTTGGAGTCGTCAAATGCACTCATCAGGGTGTCCTTTGACCCTCTCATCACTCGTGCTACTATTCGCAAGATGGGTCGCAAGCGATACAATGCGCACAAGAAGAGTTTGCACGTTCCATCAAGGCTTACCTGTGCAGGAGCAGATGCTCGATCACTGGCCAGATTGCATACACGTTACCGACCTTCGCTAACCAAGCATGCACAACCCCACTTTGAAACTCGGATGGCGTTGTGGCGGGGAGTGTAACGCCTAATCGAGCAGCCAGTACCACAGTGTCCTTCGAGTGAACGACTAGCTCAAAGATCATTGCTTTGATGAGGGTGCTCGCTTGCAATTCAGAACAGAAGGCCGACGATGGACGGGCCGGCTGGCAGTAATTCTGTGGTAGATAGCATCGAAAACATGCCGCATACCTGCCCATATCCGCCCGGGAGATGAAGCTTCCGAACGCGGCAGAGTCCCGTCGCGGACATTGCTGGATGTCGTGTTTGAAGTCCGAAGTGGAGATGAAGCAGGATCCGCAGCATTGCCTCAGCGCCTCGAAGGCTTTCAACACCTTCGCTTTGCGCTGAGGAGCATTCTGTGGCGGATCGATCGGCACAGCCGCGGCGAGGAGTGCGGGACTTGCAAGAATAGAGCTTGGTGGGCGCATGGGAGTGGAAGGAGCGAAAGGAGAGGCTAGGGTGTGGGAGTTTGAGCTTTGCTGTGCAGCTGGACGTGTGACATAGGGTGGTAGCCTTGGCGTACTGCTGGAAATTGTGGGAGCCGGAGAAGAGGACATGACGGTGAAAGGCTGAGACTGGCATGGCGTGCTTGCAGTCCAATCGGACGACGACGATATCTGCCTTGTCCTGGCAGTTGCAGGGGTTTTTGGGGAGTTGGATGACGTTGGCTGTGACGATTTGTCCGAAGAGCGCGCATGGATAAAGGCCCAGAGGAGCCAAGAGCAAAGCGTGTAGAGGCGAGATTGAGCAGCGAAGACGGTGGATCGTGCAGGCTCGAGCCAACTTTGAAAGGTGAACGGTTTGCGATACACCTCGAAAGGATGATCGCGCATGAATTCGATGTCTTGGAGAGGACCGGATGGTTCGGAAGAAGGAGAGACAAGGAAGCACGACTGATGAGCCTCCTCCATGATCGCCGCTAGCCGATCTTCTCCACGCTGTATCTCATGCAGCACAACTCCTAGCATCTTCAGCTTTGGGTCATCGATCGCCCATTCATCTTCACACTTTGGACGTCCGCGATGCATCAATTTGCAGGTCGAGAGGGGATGGCCGCATCGCCTACAAGTGACCCTCGTTGTGGTCCCGCAGCGGTCGGCATCCGTATATTGCATGCTTTGAAGCTGGGCCGAAATAGCAGTGGGATTCCCGTTTGCGAAAAGAGGACACCGAGTGGTGGGATGCAGATCAAAGCCTTCCTCGGCTCGGTACCAGCATCGCAGACAGGCTGTACTTGTCGCTTTGTATAGGCTGTTACGGATCGATTGGGCGAGGGCAGCTGGATCGCTCGTCCATCTAGCCGTTGCTGGCAAAGACAAGGTGGGTGGGGCGATGCAAGTCGAGGTGCGTGATCGTGCGGTCTCAAAGGGTCGCATCTGGGTAGATGGCAAGCAGGTGGCGGTTTGTTCGGCAAGCATCATCAGCATCTCTGCATCTTCACCCTCTGCCCGATCGGAAGTCCCTGTGCCGGCAAGGCGGATGCGATCTTGAGAGCAAGCCGCACATTGCACTTCCCATGCAAGCGTGCTGCAACATCTCGTCACGCCGTCGACAAACGAGCTTAGCTGCTCGTAAAGGCACGTTGTTGACTTGGCGTATGTCTCCACTTCTTGCTGCTCGAGGCTCAGCGTTCGTGATGGGTCCCTCTGAGCCAAGAGGTAAGCATGGCCAATGGCGCCCGTCTCCCTTGCAGCGCGCCCTATGCCTTGCACCAAATTCAGCAGGGAGAAGGGAGAGCCGCAGTGAATGATGGTGGTGACGCCGGGTGCATCCAAGCCTGTCGCCAAGGCGTGCGTGCCAATCAGCACCGATGCTTTGCCCTGTGCAAAGGCTTCCTTTCCAGTTTCGTCGCCGGGCTCGGTAAACGGTGAATCTGAAGTGGCCGCTCCAGCTGCACTCTGTCTAGGTAGATACGTCTGCGAGTGGTGATGGGTCAGATCACAGTCTGAAGCAAAGCAGCACCAATACACACCTCTGCTCGAATACCCATCTCTACTAGCTTAGCCTTCACATCAGCAACGTAATCCCGCAGCCGGCAAATCACCAGGGTCCTGCCAGATCCCACGCGACTTTGCTGCTCGATAAGTTGCGCACACCGAATGTGCATCTCGTCTAACCCTTCCGGGCTGTAGTCAAAGGCTTGCTTGTGAAGCTTGATGTTGGAGCGCATGGTTGCGGTGCGTAAAGTCTTGACCTCGTTGCCGTTGGCATTGAGGACGTTGTGTATGATCTTCGCTTCCAGCTCTTCGGTGAGAGAGCCAGTCAAGCCAATGATTGGGATGGACGGCAGTTCCTTGAAAATGCTAGAGACCTGCGCCATGCACTCTCTATAGTTGGAGTCGGTGATGATGGTATGTATTTCTTCGCAAACGATGCGGAGCAGCATCTTCTTGGACTGGAGCTGTTTGATCGCAGTCAAGAGGTGGACTCGATGATGCAGTAGATGCTCCGTCGCGACCAGCACAATCTTTGGATCCTCACCCGCCTCTGTCAGGCGCTTCGATCTTCGAGTGCTGTAGGTGCCGACGCTGAGTCCTTTAGATTGAAAGGCTTCCGCTTGTGAGCGAAGGATTCGGTAGGGAAGGATGAGGACGGTGACCGAGCCGGTGGAGCTCGCCAAAGCGGGCGCAGCCCACAGCATCGATTTGCCAGCGCCAGTCTCCAAAATGAGCAGGTGATTGTGGCGCGGGTAAGCGATAAGCTGGACAAGCGCGCTGCGCTGGCTTTGCGTCTTGAATGTGACCGAGCTTTCCGCTTGCCCAGTGAGCTGCGCCATAGCGATGGTGCAGCTATTCATGGTGGGATGAACTAATCCGACCGGTTGTCTAGATCCAGGCTGAACCGTAGCAACCTCGAGTTGAAGAAGTCGATGCCATGATCGGCTTGCTTCCTGGCTTCGTAGAATGCTGTCAGTCGAAAGCGCGCGAAGGTCATCTACTGTGAGTGCGTACCAGCTGGCCGCGGTACTGGCAGAGTGGTTCGCCTGCTCGTGCAAATTCCCCTCCTGCTCCTCCTCCTCTTCAACTTCGTCACTTACTAGCGCTTCCTGCTTCGTTTGCGCCCACATCTTGATCAGACCCGAAGCCAGCTGCCGCCATTGTGAGATGGATAAGCCCATTCCAAGGCCGAGCCTGTCGGTCTCGCGCCGTAAGATGTCGGTCATGGAGCTGGGGGTGAGGGTGCGACCGTGTGCGGTGCGGAAGAGGTGACGGCTGACATCTTGGTTGATGCGGAGGTGGCAAGCGTCTAGGTGCGGTCTGGCCAGTAGCAGGTAGCGAAGGAGGATGTACGAAAGTCGCGGAGGAAGGAAGCGAGCGAGCAGCTTGCCGGGTCGATCGGTTCGCGCGGTTTTTGAATGTGGCAGGACGAGATAGATGATGTCGTCCACACCGGTATAGACGGAACGCGGCCGATCGACTCCGTCCACCACTGTTGCGGAAAGCAGCTCGGTCCCTCTGGCAGCATTTCCACCCAAGCAATGGACCGCGACCAGCAGGTGCTCGAGGAAGGTGCCTTCAAGCTGGAGAAGATGCTCGCTGACTGCATCGTTAAACTCATCGCCGTCTGGATCAGCGTCTGGCACGGTGGCAGTGAAGATTGGACCTGGCTCTCCGTGCTGCACGCATGTTCTCAAATTCGGATAGCCGATGAGACGATCTTGCACGCTCTTATGGGTAAGCCCGTATCCGTTCCCTTCAAAGCTCTCCTTGTGCAGCAGCTTGACCGGTGGGACATGCGGCCGCAGCTGTTGTTGAAAGGCACCATCGAGAGTGAAGATGTTGTCAAGGGCTCGGTCTGCTTCTTCGATGCAAGCAGAGGCAAACGTTCGAATGTCGCTCAGCGCAAAGTCCATTCCCAGAAATCGAATCTTGTCGTCGCGTATGTCCATCCGGTTGGTGCCGAGACTTGCTTCGGATACCGCCTGGCACCAGCGGCGCCATTGCACGAGGTGCGGGACAGGACGTGGGCAGGTCTTGAGGAGGTTGTGCTGCCGCCAGTGCTCAACGTGTGTCTTGAGCGCATCGATGTCATGTTTGAAGCTCGCATTGGGGGCGTCCAGCTCATTGCGTCCTGTGAAGAAGGGGCAAGCAGGGGCCAAGGCGAGTGCTCGAGCGCACCAGATCAAGGCGGACGACTTTGGATTGTATTCAGTCTCGGTGCAGAATCGAACGACATCTTCAAAGTCGGTGCTGCTGTGGCAGTGAATGCCGAGCATGCTGGCAAAGGTGAGCAAGAAGCCAGTCTCTGACGGCTGGCTGCTGTTGACTGGCCACTCCACCAAGGAGATGGAGAGTCGCAGGATGAGATCCATCAACCGATCAAGGGGCACAGGCGGCGAGGCTTCCTCCTCGGTCACCCCTCTCTGATTCCGCGTTCTGCTGATAATGCTGATCTGAGTTCCGATCCCTTCGAGACAAAGTTCCATGTCGACCTCCTTGTAAGGAAATTGCTCGCGGTTGTCCGCCAGCAGGGGATTTCCTTCCGCTGCGCCTTCCTCATCATCTCCACTGATGCGAGCTTGAAAGTGGGTGTAGGTTTTGAGGAGGACACAGATCATGCTAGCCCAGAGGCCTGTGTATCTGCGCAGCGTTCCAGAAGAGATGAACAGCGGCTCTTGAGCATTGTTGGCATGCGTGGACGGTGCGAGCTCGTCGTGCTGTAGGGCCATGGAGATCTGATCCGCTCGATCCTTGACCACATCGAGCAACGCAGTAAAGGCCTGGGTCACGGCATCTTGAATCAGAACGTAGCTACTGTATTCCTGCCAAGCTGCACTACAGTCTCTGCCAGCTTGCAGGCCGGCTCGCGGCTTCTCAGGCTTGGCGAGCAGTGCGTACAGTGCTTTCAGCCTGGCGAGCACAGACGCCTGTGTCTCCTCGCCATTCTCCTCTGCCTGTCCTGCTACGTTCTCCACCCCGAGACGCTTATGCCAGTGCGTGCAAGCAAGCACCTTGGACCACAGCGTGCTTTCGCTGGATCCGATCGAAGCGTTCGCGTGAGCTTGCAGCTCAAGATATCGCTGCTGGTGATACGAGTCACCTGAGCTGCTGCTGGAAGCTGGGGCAGCAGCGAGCTCATCGATGGGTGCCAGTCGGATAGGTCGACGACTGATGATGAACGCTGGTACTGTGCTGCGCTGCTGAGAAGATGCGCGTAGAAGATGCGGCGTGCTGGCGGGAAGCGCGACGAGTTCGGCCTCGCTTGGCTTACACAAATCCAGAGTATTCAGCACCTCTTGCAGGCCTGCAGTATTACGAGAGTGCTCGCGGTTGGCGTGGGAGGCAGCGTGGCG